>Ga0209184_1000038_pt1 | contig 171364 bp, 128 predicted proteins | sample EN8Hudsemesocosm_2_FD_184627 | JGI IMG/M metagenome (GOLD analysis project Ga0209184, IMG submission 184627) | Methane-oxidizing microbial communities from mesocosms in the Hudson Canyon - EN8C Hudson Canyon (SPAdes) (version 2) | ecosystem: Environmental > Aquatic > Marine > Cold seeps... | reverse complement strand
GGCAGTTACATTAACAAATACTACAATGTTTCGAGGATGCATTCAGGGATAAATTATTGTTCACCAATAGAATATGAAGCCCTGGCAGCGTGAAAAAAAATGTGTCCGTTTTATCGGGGGAAGATCAGGTTCTATAACTTTACTTTTGGTCAAAATACGGCCGCTACCTCTATGTTAAGCGCTGAAAAGTTCGAAGTCCGTTCAGGTGAAGCAACGATCGTTTTTAACAATCAATTATACCTTATTGGTGGTTATACCACAGGCGATGTCCAAATTGCCCGTGAATACAAAAGTGATGTTTGGATGAGTAAAGATGGCGACGAATGGTTAGAAGTTAACGAAGCTGCTCAATTCTCGCCACGCTCAGGTCATCAATTAATCGTACGAGACAACAAACTTTGGTTAATTGGGGGCTCTAATGGCGCAAATACTCACAATGATGTTTGGGTATCTGAAAATGGCAAGGATTGGACTGAGATAAATCAAAATAATCCCTTTAGTATGCGAACTCATTTTGAAGCTTTTACTCTCAACAACGAATTATTCATAGCGGGCGGTTACACTTCGCATGGCGAAAAGCTGAATGATTTATGGCGCTCAACAGATGGGATCAATTGGTCGTTAGTTACCAATTTCTCACTCGCTGAAGCGAGTAACTCTCCTTTTGTTGTGATGGGTGATATAGGATCACAAACCGCCTATTTATTGGGAGATAAAATTTATAGCTCAACTAATGGAACACAATGGATTGAAATTGATGATGCTCCTATTACTACAGGTTTTACTAATAGAGAAGCCGCGTTAATTAATGGTGAAATTTGGTTATTTACTTATACGTTTGAATATTTCGGCTCTCGTGGGCACAAAAACATTTCTCGTGTTTATAAGAGTAAAGATGCGTTGACATGGGAGTTTGTCAACGGTGGTATTTATTTGGGTAACTTGATTGCTCGAGAAGCAAAACCTATTGAATTTAAAGATCGATTATTTATTGTTGGTGGACGTGCAGAAGTACTCGAATATACTAATGAAGTATGGTCAACAACCGATGGCAATTTATGGATAGAACAAACACTCGGCGGATTTTACGGGCCGCGCCACTCACATGCCATGGTTAGCCATAACGGTATGCTTTATTCAACGGGTGGCGTTGCTAGTGAAAACATAAGTACTGCTTCGCCATACAAAGCTGATGTTTGGCAATCTGAAGATGGACTTAGTTGGGATTTAGTACAAGACCAACACCCTACATTTAGATCTCGAAGTGGACATAACTTAATCAGTATCGGTGATAAACTTTGTTATATCGGCGGTTACGGAAGAAAAGCTTTTGGCACCGCTAGCGGCTATCGCGATCCTTTTACAGGACTAAACCCAGATCCTGCAGGTTCAGTGCTTCACGTAATTTTATTCGAGGTTTATGGTGTTTTCGGTGATATAGCTTGTTCGACAGACGGTGGTATTGTGTGGAAAGAAGTTGTACCAAGTACTGATGACTACTTTAAGGCAAGACAAGGTTCTTCTGCTGTTAACTTTAAAGATAAGATTTGGGTTATTGGCGGTAAAATTAACGGTAATTATTATAACGACGTTTGGTCAACAGAAGCGACAGAGCAATGGGATGACCGACCTGATTTAGGAACGTACGGTGCATATTTTACTGAATTTAGCGAAGTATCAGCGCAGGCACTTTTCAGTGCTAGAACTGGACATGCAACCACGGTTCATAATGACGAGTTATACCTCAGCGCAGGTAAAGACGCCGAAGGTTTTTACCTTGACGATCTATGGAAAAGCTCAGATGGTGTAACGTGGACATTAGTGAATGATGATATGGGAGAGATGGACAAACGTGCATATCACCAAATGGTTAGCTTTAACAATAAATTATGGGTCATTGCTGGCAAAGCAAATTATCATGAAACATTGGTAGATGAAGAAACTACTGTTTATGAAGCCAACGATATTTGGGTGTCTGAAGATAATGGCATAACTTGGCAAATGGTTGTCGAAAATGCGCCTTTTGAACAGCGTCAGAATTTTCAAGTGGTGGCTCATAACGACTCTTTATATATTAGCGGAGGAACAGGTGGTGATGGTTATGTTACCGTTCAAGGGAAAGACAGTATTTTAAATGATGTTTGGCGTTCAGAAGATGGTATTAATTGGCGAACAGGGTTGTTTAAAAAGTTAGCATTAATGACCGAACAATAAGCAATATATATTCACATCTATTAAATTGATTAATCACAACAACTAAAGCGACTAATATTAAAAAGGTGAAAAACAGAAAAACCCGTACGACTACTCAACTATCCATTAAGATCTAAGCAACTAAACCTTGTTGCTTTTTCTTTTAGTCGCTCTTCAAAGCATTGTTATATCGTCGTAGCTTTCTACCTGCATATATTTTTGTCTAACACTTCCAATGTACTGATTACCGTTTTAACGGCACTCGGGGAATTGAACACTCCCCGATTAATAGCCGCGATAGACTCTAAATTTACTCAAAATATTTAACGTCTAATTAAAGCGATTTAGGTTTTCTTTTTGAGCGTTCAATCGCTGGCTTTTTAACAGATTCTGATGAAGTAACTGGCACTTTACTTTTAGCTCTTTTTTTCTTTTTTGAATTTTTATTCGCCGATTCAACTGCACGAATAAACTCAGCTGATTTTTTGGTAGGATTATAAACGACCTCAAAAACTTTACCGTTACATTCGATAATATCACCGTGACTAACTTTTTTACGCTTTTGAACTTCAACTTTACTATTTACTAAAACATTGCCTTCACTGATCATGGTTTTAGCTTCGCCACCGCCAACAATATTGGCAATTTTGAGTAATTTACAAAGTTCTATAGGTTTAACACAAATGTCGATAATTGAAAGTTCAGACATGAAATACGCCAAATAATTTTAAATAATAATATTGGTGAATTCTAACATATATAACCGTTATTAAATAAAATTTATATTATGATAATTATAATGAGAGCGAGTATAAAAGGTAAATATGTGATTCCAGAATCCGCAAAGTTTAAATATGACACTCCCTTATCATATAGCTTAATACATCTCAATAATCCCACTAAATGCGAACCCATACTATTGAGTGACTTGATTAATAATATTTTTAAGAAAACAGGTACCACAAACGGTAGTGAGAAAAGCAATAAAATGAGCACACAAAACATTGATGTGTAGTTCTACTTTGTTGTATGGAACACACATTATATTTTTCAGTTTAACTTAAATGTTTTTGTATGAAATTAAACAGACTAAAACATTGTCTATTGCATTAGATATAAGTTTAATGTTTAGTTAACCTGTTATATCGATTAAAAATAATTTTGATATATTAATTGTCACCTCGAAAATTACGGAGCAAAAAATGTCTGAACAAACATATGTGCCACCCAAAATATGGCAATGGAATACTGAAAGTGGTGGTAAGTTTGCGAGTATTAACCGCCCTACTGCTGGTTCTACACATCAAGCAGACTTACCTTCAGGTAAACATCCTTTACAGTTATATTCTTTGGCGACACCAAATGGCGTAAAAGTAACCATTCTATTAGAAGAATTATTAGCTTTAGGAATTAAAGGTGCTGAGTACGATGCATTTTTAATTAATATTATGGAAGGTGAACAATTCAGCTCAGGATTTGTAGCAGTGAATCCTAACTCTAAAATACCCGCTTTAGTCGATAAAACTAACGAAAATAATTTACCCATTTTCGAATCTGGCGCGATAATGATGTACTTAGCAGAGAAATTTGATGCTTTAATACCTAAAGAACCACAGATGAAAGCACAGTGTTTGTCTTGGTTATTTTGGCAAGTAGGAAGCGGACCTTATCTAGGTGGTGGGTTTGGACATTTTTACGCTTATGCACCAGAGAAATTTGAGTATCCTATAGAGCGATTTACAATGGAAGTTAAGCGGCAACTTGATGTACTAGATCGCCACCTAGCTAATAATAAATATATGTGTGGCGACCAATACACAATTGCTGACATAGCTATTTGGCCATGGTATGGGGCATTAGTACAAAATAAAGTATACGAAGCTGCAGAATTTTTACAAACTCAGTCATATAAAAACTTAGTTCGTTGGACTGAAGAAATAGCAGAACGAACAGCAGTTAAACGTGGTGTAATGGTCAACCGCTCTTGGGGAGAATTAGACCAACAGTTACATGAACGCCATGACGCAAGTGACTTTGAATTAAAAACACAGAACAAATCGGATGACGTAAAATAACATTTCAGTTAAAGAGTAAAAATATATTCTATCGTTACTAACCTTTTAACTTGGTGGCACTATTGGTATAGTGCTACTTGGTTAAAGTATGACCGAAACGTCCTCGTTATTTTTAATTTCAACGGTGTGATATTCATTGATAGCTCGCTGAGAGAGATAACAGATATAATGAAAAAATATTTACTATTAACTCTACTTTTAACTTTTAATAGCTTAGCTAATGAAGGCCCTTCAAGAGAATATGCTGTTGGATGGGAGTTATGGTATCCCTATCAATATCATAATAAACAACAAAAACTTGTTGGATTAGATTTTGATATTTTCAATGCAATTATTAAAGAATCAAATCTAAAAGTAAAATTCACAGAAATCCCTTGGAAAAGACATTTACAATATATTAAAACAGGTAAAATGGACATGGCGATGGGTGCATCCCACTCACCTGAGCGTGAAGAAACATCTTATTTCTCTTTACCTTACAGACTAGAAAAAGTTAACCTTTTTGTAAAAAAAGGAACGTCTGAGAAAATAAAACTAAAGACATTAAATGATCTTTCAACTTCTGAATATATGATTGGTGTTGAAGGTGGATATTTTTATGGTGAAGAATATAAGCAACTTATTACAACAAAAGAGTTTTATACCCACATTAACGACGTTATAGATTTAGAACAAAATGTAGCTCTATTAATGAAAGGACATATCGATGGTTTTTTAGTAGACCCTGTAACCATGAAAGCTTTCTCTGAAAAATATTCATTACAAGGTGAGTTTGAAGTTCATCCGCTAACAATATACCAAGATAATATTCATATTATGCTTAGCCGTATATCATGTACCCCTGAAACCCTTGATATGATTAATAAGGCGATTAAAAAATTGAAAGATAATGGCATGATCACTGAAATCATTCATCGTTGGACGGCAACTCACCAATAGTCTACTTTACTTTTAAACCTACTATTGATAACGAAAATGCTGGGATCGTATTTGACGAACTTTAGTATTTAATGAATATCTACCTAAAGTTAACAACACCACAAATACATCTAAATACGCAGAAAAGAAAGGTAAAAAACCTCTAGAGCCTCATAAGACACTGTTTAATAATCATATTTAGATAAATCAAACCTACCAGTTGATTACTCTAGCTTTACTGCTACTCTTTAAATAAGTCTTATTGAGTTGTGTCGATATAAATCAACATTCTCATTCACTTTATCGACATAGGTTCCATGGATAGATTTTTTGTTATGAACTTTCTTAAGAATAAAGTTAATAAGGAATAAAAAATGCCAATCAACGTAGTTTATATAGATGATGAAGAGATGCTATGTCAAATGTTCAAAGAGTATTTACAGTCAGAGGAAATCAACCTCACTGTTTTTACTGATGAAGAACCTGCTATAGCGTTCTGTAATAATACAAATCCAGATTTGATATTTATCGACTACCGATTAAAAAAATCAAATGGCATTGATGTCGCAAATGCAATTACTTATCAGACAAAGAAGATACTCATTACTGGCGAGCTCGATGTAACTATGGATACGTGCTTTGACCATAAAATTGAAAAGCCTTATAGGTTAGCAGATATCAAAGAGTTTATTCTTGACGCCGTCGTCACAAGGTAATCTAATTAATTACAGTAATTTACTATTACGCTTTAAAAACTTTTTTAATCAAAGAGATGGTGGACACTCTCACTCCATGGCCGTCACGACATTGTTTGCCCATTTGAGAATGCCTGGTTACTACATCAACAATTACCCAATTCTCAATTAATGATAAGCAACTCTGCTGGTCACGCGTCAATAGAAACTGAAACAAGACACTTGTTAATAGCAGCTACTAAAAATATGTTACAAAATAAAAGTTAATAGGAACGATATTTATTGTATAAGCCTCGTCCCTATCTAGCATTAAATACATGTTATGCTAAAACTTCTCTTTGCAGTAGTGCAACCATATTGCCCGTTTTAGCAGACCAAACACCCTGAGCGAGATCTGGTGTAAGTATTTGTACAACAAGCCAACCATTCTTACCTTCCTCATTAAAGATATTAGCCAACTCTGGAAGCTTTTGTTTTTTGATACCTGTAAGGAAGCCTTCTTTACTTTCAATTTCTAAGGTTTTATATTCATATTGTTTCATTTTTTTTAATTCCTTGTATTCAAGATCTAAGGTATCTATATCTAATGCTGATGCTAAAGATTTTCTAGATTGCAACGAAGCAGATGCCTCATTCTCTATTCGTTGTATCGTCCTTAAATTAAGGCCTGATGCAATGGCTAACTCATCTTGAGACCATGACTTTTTGTTTCTTAATTCTAAAATCAATTCTGCATTAATTTTCATAAATACCTTTACTCGTTAGTATGGAGACAATTGAATTCTCCATCATTTACTCGGAATAGTTTACGAATCTATTACGGTGTTATTACGTAAACCTTACGACAGTTATACGACAATAGATTAAATAACATCCCATTTATATGAATTGTTCAAAAAAATCGTGATATTGATTATTAGCTAAAAGTTAAATATTAAAATAATTATCTATTCATACTTGTTAACTTAGGGTGTAATAACGACTAAAAACGAATCTGTTAAGTGTTTTAAGGAGATGATTAAGCAATTAATGATGTTAGCTTTCGAAATTTCTTCTACGCTTTGAAGCTACAGGGCTTACTCTTACCCAATTAAACAAATACATAATTATTATTTTTTGTTATGCCACTAGTTATTGCAAGAACCATTAACGGCCACCCTTTATCAATTCCCATACTTAGCGCAAAAGCGATAGTTGAAATATCCATCATAAAAATAAATTGACTCATTTTTAGATCAACGGCTCCTGTTGCTCCCGACTTTAGAATGAGCCTAATTTGGTGCGAATAGCCTTGTAGTATGAGTAATGATATCACTAGGATAATTATTGTCGACACAACCTTCCCTTTATCAACCAAAGTATCTCCATATATCAGGCCGAAAACACCAAGTGTTAAAGATAAAACGACGAGAAAAAAACTTGAAAATGCAACTTTAGTCCGTCTATCTAAATATATTTCATAAATAATAATACCAACTAAAGCGGCAGCAATAAGTCGAGGCCAAACGATATAATGGTTAAAAGGTTCAATAGAGTATCCATAAATTAAAAATGAAAAATATGCTAAGTAACTGACATTAAATTGATTAATAGAAAGTAATTCTGTTGCTCCACCTTTTGTTCCTTCAACTTTCCTTTGCCAAATAGTTCTTACTTGTGAAAATACACCATACAAACTTACAAAAATAAAAAATAAAAAATGTATTTATACTGCCAAAAAAGTCATAGTGATTTCTATATAATAAAAAACACTATTAAAACACACATTGTCGACAATAAGCAAAAACATAAAGCCATACTTGTCTATTTAATTAAATGGGAACTGTTTTGTCGACAATACATCACGTTTTATAACATTGAACACATCCCCTAAAATGAGCTCAATAACAGATATGGTTTACCCAAAGTTCTAATAACATAGTTGATATTAAGATTTATTATTAACTCAATAATCTTGATTAATTTTCAATTACAGATTTAACTACCTGTATGTTTAATCGTTTAGCAATACGATTTAAATTGGCTCTGTCAGTAGATAATTTTCTCGCAGCAGCTGCCCAGTTACCATTTTCTTGAGTTAACGTTTGCCTAATTAGATTGCGTTGAAAACGATCTGTTTCGTCTCTGAGATTAGTTGTAGTAATTTCACTATTTACTAGGATTGGGGGGGGGATTGGAGATGATTTTCCGTTTGAACTTAGGGTAAGTGAACCACAATCATTGCTTTCTATTGCAACAATATTTTTATCCATCTGGCGAGCTCTTGCTTTTAAAGCCGCTCGACTGATCACATGCTCCAGCTCGCGAACATTTCCGGGCCAACTGTATTGCTCTAGATATGTAATAGTTTCAGCTGTAATCTTCAGTTGAAGTATGCCTAACTTTTGCTTTGTATGTTCAACAAAATATCCACACAATAATTGAACATCTCTTAATCTTTCATGTAGTTGAGGGACTCTTATCGGATATACACTTAGTCTATGATATAAATCAGCACGGAATCGACCACCTTCAACCTCAACTTTTAAATCTCTATTGGTAGCGGCGACGATACGTACATCAACGTCCTCTACATTATCTTGCCCTACAGGTTGAATTTCATTACTTTGTATTGCCCTTAAAATTTTACTCTGTGCTGCTAGAGGTAATTCACCTATTTCATCTAAGAACAAGGTACCTCCATTTGCTAGAGCAAATTTACCTAATCGATTTTTATCTGCCCCGGTAAAAGCACCTTTAACGTGGCCAAAAAGCTCACTTTCTATCAAATTTTCCGGTAACGCAGCACAGTTAACATAAACCAACGGGCCATTTTTTCTTAAAGATTTTTGATGTAATGTACGAGCAACTAACTCCTTACCAACTCCCGTTTCACCATAGACCAGAATATTAAAGTCTGAAGGTGCAACAATATCTATTTCTTGTTTGAGCTTTTGCATGACCGGACTTTCGCCAATTAATTCACCGCCATCACGTTTCCATGCCTCTTCAGTTAATTCTGAGACCACCTGCTTAGAATGAGCAGCCTGATTTTCTAATTGCTCAATGAGAAAAGCAGTATTAAGTGTTGATGAAGCCATTGCTGAAATCACTTCTAGAGTTCGCTCTGGAATGTCTTCAAAAATATGGGGAGTTAAACTATCAATGGTTAATAAACCTAAAAGCTTGTCATCATAATAAAGCGGTAACCCCATGCAAGCATGAACAGGTAAATCTCCAGGACGATCAACTAATAAGCCATCATAAGGATCTGGCAATGGCGAATCTGCAGCAAATCTAATAGGTGACTTTGATTTGCATAATGCTGTAAACCTAGGATGCTCAGCAACATGAAATCGCCTTCCTAAGGTATCTCTGCTTAAACCTTGTAATGCGATTGGCTTAAGAATTTCTCCGTGATAGGACAACAAAGCGACCGCATCGCAAACAATGGTTTTTCTCACGGTGTCCAATAATCGATCAAATCGGTCTTTAGTATTTAAACTACCCGCTAAGTTCAGTGCTAATTCAATTATAGCACTTGATGAAATTTGGCTCATATCTGCTCCTTCATTACTGTCACAATATCACCAACGAGTCATAAAGACTACACAAATATTGAGTCATAAAGACTACACCACCTAAGTAAAAACAATTAAACAACTGATAATAAAGGTTTATTATCTTTGGCATCGACTTTGCATTATCACAGTTACGAAACGTTATAACCACACATGGATATAACACACAATTATGGGGTCATTTATGTATTCACACTTTACTATCGCTAATTCATTACCTTCAATACCTAATGCTTTGAATTTTCAGAAGTGTTTAATTATCGGTAACTACTTGATGATTCTTTCAATTTTTGTTGTTACTGCGAGTATTTTTGTGAATTTTGTCTTCGACGAATCATTCGTAATTTCAGTGCAAATTGCTGCGCATATATCCACGATAATTTTCGCTGCACTCTTGAAAATTGGTTATGTACTTCGTTGTATTGGTCTCCATGGTTTTGGTAAAAGGAATTTTTAAGATGATAAATATACAAGACTCTGAACTACTTCAATTAATACACGAACAGCAAACACCAGTAGCCATAAAACAACTTAACCAACACCATATTTTTTATTTACATTTTACACACTACTTTCTCTTGTACGTTTCATTGCCAATCGTTGCAATAACAATTTTGGCGGGATAATAAGAATCACTATTGCTCATTAATTTCACACTTAACAGACAAAAATCTTTTGTCTTTTATTAAAAATTACAACTTATTAAATTCACATTTAGGAATAACAATGTTAACCGAAAAACATATTCAAATAATAAAAAGTACTATCCCTCTCTTAGAAAATGCAGGCCCAGCGTTAACTAAACACTTTTATTCACGCATGTTCTCCCATGAACCTGAATTGAAAAATATTTTTAATATGTCTAACCAGAATAATGGTAGACAGCAAGTCGCTCTTTTTGAAGCGATTGCCGCTTATGCTAAGAACATTGAAAATGTCACAGTATTACAAAGTGCGGTAGAACGGATAGCACAAAAACATACCAGCTTAAATATTCAATCTGAACATTATGCAATTGTAGGTCACCATTTAATAGAAACACTTCGTGAATTAGCAGGAGATGTTTTCAGTAGCGACGTAGAAGAAGCATGGACTAAAGCTTATCAGTTTTTAGCACAGATTTTTATCAACAGAGAATCAGAACTTTATCAACAAAGATCTTCGGTAAAAGGTGGATGGAGAGATTCAAGAACATTCAAAGTTATAGACAAAATTGTTGAATCAGAACTTGTGAAAAGTTTCATATTTGCCCCCATAGATGAACAAGCCGTTATTGGCTTTTCTCCTGGGCAATACTTAGGTATCAAAGTAACGCCAATTGCAGGTGATTATAAAGAAATTCGTCAGTATTCTTTATCCGATACTCCAAATGGGGAAACATATAGAATATCAGTTAAAAGAGAAAGTATCGGTATTCCTGGCAAAGTATCAAATTACCTACATGACGTTGTTAACATTGGTGATGAAGTTAATCTTTACGCGCCGGCAGGAGACTTTTTCTTTGTTAATCGTAATAAACCCGTGGTGCTTATTTCAGCAGGTGTTGGAATTACACCAATGCAATCGATGTTAGAAACATTAGGAGAGCAAAGCTATAACAAAAACGTGCAATATCTTCATGCGTGTGAAAACAGCCAACAACATTCTTTCTCTCCACGTACGACTGAAATAATAAAGAAAAATAACTGGCAACAACATATTTGGTATCAAAATGAAGAAAGTAATCTACAAAATACTTACCAAGGGTTTATGGACTTTTCTGGAATCTCCCTCCCAATAAACGAGGGTGATTTCTATTTGTGTGGCCCTGTTGGCTTTATGCAGTTTGCAAAAGAACAATTACTCACATTACATGTCCCAGAAACTAACATTCATTACGAAGTATTTGGCCCACATCAATCTTTGTAAGATCATCTATTAATCAAGATAAACTTAAATCTTCATCGGATATTCTAACTAAAATTCAAAGCTCAAAATCAAAGCGATATTTTTATATAATATCGCTTTTTTAGTTGTCCATTTGTTAGCAAAATATGAATTATTAGGCTAACCTCAGTATAAATGTTCATATATATAAATAACTATATTTATAAATAACTTACGAACCTAGGATATGGATATGCTGATTCGATTAATTTTACTTTATTTATTTTCTGCGTCATTTAATGTAATGGCGAATTCAAATAAGACTTTAACGGTATATCATGATGCTGATTATTCTTTAAATCAGGTATCTGCAAAAGCGATGCGAATGGGGTTACTCACTGCATTTGATGAAGTAAATGATGAAGTACAAGGGTTTCGTTTAACACTCAAAGAGAAAAATCATCGTGGTAACATTAAACGCAGTTTGTTAACGATGAAAAATTTTGTAAAAGATGAAAAAGCCATATTTGTGCTCGGCGGCCTTCATTCACCTCAGTATATAAAAAACCGAACCTTTATTAATGATAACCAAATCCCTCTACTGATTCCATGGGCGGCTGGAGGTCCAATAACACGTTACCCATCATCGAGTAACTCGGTTTTTAGGTTATCTGTTGACGATACAAAAGCAGGTATTCGTATTAGTGAATTTGCGCTAAATAATCTATCTTGTAAAAAACCACACCTATTATTAGAGGATACTCCTTGGGGGAAGTCGAATCAAAGAACCATGTCGTCTTATTTGAAAGAAAAAGTTCCTTTCGGAGTAAGCTTGTTCGGTTGGAATATTAAAGAAAATTCAGCGCGTATCATGATCAGAAATATAATCTCAGAAAATCATGATTGCATTTTTCTTGTAGGAAATTTTAATGAAACTCATCAATTTATTGAAGCGATGATGGGAATGGATAAAGATAAAAAAATCCCTATCATAAGTCATTGGGGAGCTACCGGAGGTAACGTAGATTTAATATTTACTGAACAAGTAAAGGCCGCGATATCATTTCACTTTATTCAGAGTTGTTATTCGCTTTCTTCATCAGACCAATCATCATTTCAGCGTTCTGTATTTGCAAGAGCTAAAAAGCTCTTCCCTGGCGAGTTTATTTCTCCTCAACAAGTTAAAGCACCTGCTGGCTTTATACATGCTTATGATCTTGGACGTTTAGCTATATCAGCATTACAACAAATAATATTGACCGGTAACATTAAACAAGACCGCTTGTTATTTATACAAGCCTTAGAGTCTTTACAAAAGCCTGTTCAAGGCCTTATAAAAGAGTATGACCGCCCTTACTCTGCATGGAATGAGCAACAACAAGATGCACATGAAGCGTTAAGGCTTGAAAACTTTTGTATGGCAACATTTGGCAAACATAACCAAATTAATGTAACGGCGAATTGATAAGCATGGGCTTTTTAAATAAATTAAAAACAAAAGCAGGACTCGCTTATTTAGTGCTGTTATTGGGCTTCTTATTCTCACTGTTAATAAATATTAACTTCGTTTCAGAACGTGCCGTTTCGTCTTTAACACAACTTCAAGACAGTCATACTAAATTACAAGCGCAATCTACTTTTGATAATTTTAAACAATTTATCGAAAACCGAGTCAAGCTACTCGCTGAGCTTGCAGAATCTCCTACAGTAACGTCAAGTGTAATGGGAGTTGAAATTGCATCGGCAAACCTAGCTGACTTACTCAATAAACAAGAAATATTAGGCACTAAAGAAAATATTTACATTACCGATTTTATCGGTGAATTAATTTATCCAATATCAGCATCAAGCTTCCCAAGACCTTTATTACTCGAAGAGATCATTGAAAAGACAACACCACTTGTTTTAACAATTATTAAAGATGCAGAGCAACATTATTTCAGTATGACTATGCCTGTTAAGTATAATAATTATGTAGAAGGTGTCATTACTTTTGACATAGTAAGCCAATCAATTGAAAAACTTTTATCAGAACTGACGAAAGACAATAGTTATGCCGTTAGCTTTGTTAATCAAAATGATTTAGTTTTTCAAACAGCTCCTTTAAATGAATATTTTTTGGTGTCTACCTTTCCTATCGAAAATACCACAATGGCATTAAATTTCTATACATCAACAAGTAGGCTTCAAGAAGAAAAAAGTCAGTATATTTGGCAAATCGGCAGTACTTTAACGGTAACAACCTTGTGTGCTTTTGTGCTGCTAGCATTCTTGATCCGTTCATTACTCATTAACCCATTAAAAAATCTTGCCATTTCTGAAAGAAAAATAAAACAAAGTGAAGAAAGATATCAACTCGCTATTCAGGGTAGTAATGATGGTATTTGGGATTGGAACATTGAAGAAAATGACCTTTATTTGTCACCTCGACTCTCCAGTATGATGGGATATGGGCAGGCATTAGACAAAAAATTAGTAAATGCTGACAAATTATTTATTGATTACATTCATTCAGATGATGAAGAAAAAGCAAAAAAGGCATTACAAGCACATTTCAAAAATGATGATCCCTTAGATTTTGATTTCAGAATGCGTGTTTCTAATGGACATTATCGACATTTTAGGATCAGGGGATTAGCACTTAAGAATGTTAACGGTCGAGCGATACGAATGGCTGGTTCATTAACCGATATCACACAATCAAAACAACAAAGTTCAGCACTGGAAAAAGCACTTCAGGAAGCCAAAGGTGCAAATATTGCAAAAAGTGATTTTTTAGCCAATATGAGCCATGAAATACGTACACCTATGAATGGTGTTTTAGGCTCATTACAAATACTGAAACAAGAAAACTTGTCTGAATCTTCAAAAGATTTAGTTGAAATGGGCATTACCTCTTCAAACGCTTTGTTAACAATCATTAATGATATTTTAGATTTATCTAAAATTGAATCAAATAACATTAGTTTAGAGTCTTTACCAACTAACATAACAACCTTAACTAAATCGATAGTATCCGAGCTTAGCTTTCTGTCTGAGCAAAAGAATATTGGTTTAGCGCTAAATATAAAAGAAGACTTTCATACTTATTGGTTAGTAGACCCAGTAAGGTTAAGACAAATAGTTTTAAACTTAATGTCTAATGCAATTAAATTTACCCTTAAAGGTGAAGTGAATATTTCTCTTAGGGAACAATATGAATCATTAATCGTTGAGATAACAGACACCGGAATCGGCATATCTAAATCACAAATTAAAAAGCTCTTTAATCGCTTTGAACAAGCCGACGCAACTACAACGCGTAACTTTGGCGGCACAGGATTAGGTTTGTCTATTTCTAAACAATTAGCGAACTTAATGGGAGGAGAAATCGTTGTTACCAGTAAGGAGAATATAGGTTCTACTTTTACTGTGACATTACCATTAAAGAAAACTGAGGTGACCAGTAATGAGGATTCTCAACTTACAGAAATTAAAGCGCCAAATGCTGAAGGACTTAATATTCTTTTAGCTGAAGACAATAGAATAAACCAAAAAGTTTTCAATGCGATTGTTAAACCGACTAAAGCAACAATTCGTATTGCCAGTGACGGAGTAAAAGCGGTAGACGAGGTTGCAACGTTATTACCTGATGTCATATTTATGGATATTCAAATGCCAAATATGGATGGAATTCAGGCCTGTGAAATTATTAAAGATCTCCATCCAGGTATTCCAATTATAGCGTTAACTGCAAATGTTATGGCACACGATATCGAAAAATATAAACAAACAGGTTTTGACCATTGTTTAGGTAAACCCGTTAATCTTCAGGAAGTTTATGCATTATTACAACAATTATTGACTCATTCAAAAGTTGACCCTCAATAAATTTGATGATCATCTCCGTTACTAATCTTAAATGGCGTTCTGCTTATTAACAATATACTAAGAACACTAGAATTTGTTTATGAGCACTTATACAATGTCATAAAGCACATTAAACACAAGGTGAACGAATTGTCTGAAAAAGTGATTAAATTCGAATTTGAAAAACATAATAAAAACAGTATCCGTTATAAGGAAGTACCTGAAAACGGTATGCCACCCATTTTAGGCTCTATTTATGTACAGAAATGGTTTTCGGCTGATAATAAAAATATTGAAATAACGATTAAAACACAAGATTAAAAATCTGCCCAATACACATTGCCAATCACAAAAACCAGTCAAAATGAGCCTTTCCAAATGAATACAGTGAAAAGTAATACATACGATATAGCTCAATTAGGTAACGCTGTTTTAAGACAAAGAGCGCTTGAAGTTAAAGATATACTGAGCGATGAATGTCAGCAATTAATCAGCAAAATGATGGTAGCGGTATCCGAAGCTGGCGGTGTTGGTATTGCAGCCCCCCAAATTCACCACAGTGTACGTATTTTTATTATGTGCTCTAAACCTAATACTCGTTATCCAGATGCACCATTAATGCCACCAACTGCCATTATTAATCCTGAGATACTAGATTATTCTAGTGATAAAGAAAAAGGCTGGGAAGGCTGTTTGAGCGTACCTAGTATGCGTGGTTTAGTACCAAGACATAACCGCATTAAGGTGCGTTATTTTGATCAACAAGGAAATGAACAACATAAAAAATTAACCGGCTTTATTGCCCGTATTTTCCAACATGAATTAGACCACTTAGACGGGTTAACCTTTATTGACCAACTAGAATCAACGACAGATTTGATCAGTGAAGTTGAATGGTATCAACAGTTCGCTTCTGCACAGAATTAAATAAATACCATATACATAACGTTAAAGTAACTCGGGCTAGTTTAACGTTATTCAATTAAAATCAAACTGCCGATAGTTAATCTACCTACTCTAGGATCTGAAGACAAACCTAATAACGGATTAATATTACCCGAGTGCAACATTCTACTTGGGTAAATCACCGCTCTATTCATACAAGCATCAACTGAGTGAAGTCGTTCAAACATGGTATTACTCTCACCCATATAACATGGGTTTTCATGCAACTGATGAGCAATAGCTTCTTTTTTTAACTGATGTCCATAACTCGCTAAGCGCTCTTGTGTAATCGTTTCAAAAGCACTTGAACGGTGCCTATAAAAAGAGGTTCCACCATGTTCAGGTTTACATAAATAATGTACGACTGCTAATTGATTCATATTGGTCGTATCAAAATGAGGAAGCATTTGAATTGGTTTTAAATGTTCCGGCGCCCTATCCGAAATAGCAAATGCTGACATTAATGTTTTAGCTCTCTGCGCTTTATCAAAACCAAAGTGTGATTTAAATAAGGGAAGATATTTCTTACAAATTTCTTCACTATATGCTTGCGGAGCTGCAGATCGCTTACCGGGGTAAAAGTTATTTCTATCCGCTTTAAAAGATGAACCATCTCCAACATGAGAAACTAAGTCATCGGGTTTATGAGCAAAGCTGTCAATAATCAATAGTGGTAAGCTTTCTTCACCGATTAAAAGCTTAGTCAATTTAGGATGATTATTCAGGGTAAAATCTAACATGGTAATCATCTCGATTTGGCAAAAGCATTATTAATTCAACCGTTTATTTTTTAAATTAATCAGTGCATGAACCTGCCCTAACGAAGCGACCATTGTATATATTGAGGGTAACAGGCCCATTTCATACAAGGTTATTAACTGTTCATTACTGAGTGAGCCCAATTTGTCTTGGTCAATGGTATATAAACCCGTTAATTTAGTGGTACTTTGATTAGCAAATGTAATGTCTAGTGACATTGGCTGAATTAAGTCCATTAGTGTAAGGTTTTTTAATAATAAGTTGTTTTCTTTTTCGCCCATTAATAATTGCGAGAGTAACTCTTTAACTTCATGAAAATATTTAGATTCCTGACCATTTACATCAAATAATGCTTCTCCTGTTTGATTTGATAATGAAGGACTTTCAGTATTCAAACAAACAGTAAGTTCATTGTTGTGTTTATTGGTGTTTTCTTGCTGATTACTTGGTGCAATAAAAAAAGGCTGTCGTCTAATTTGAAGCGGAACATATAATCCTTGCCATTGCTCTTGTTGCCAAAACAAGTTTTCACTTGGTTCGAAGCCTAACATTGCAGAAATAACAAACTGCCCTGTATTGCCATTCTTAGTTAATACAATAGGGTATTGAATAGCCAAGTTAATAAATTCAGATAAAACGACGGGAACAAGCTGTAAATCAGCGCCATGTTGTTCAATCTTGCTGAGATCTACTCTAGTGTTCAAATGATTTTTATTATCTACGGCTACTAACTTAGTCATCTATAATGTCTCTTTTTCTTCGAGTTATTAAGCTTATTGAAATTCGGTTGAGTTCAGTTAAATTCGGTTGAAACCAAATTCAATGACTTTATTAATTAATTCACGATTTTTCGGTAAAGTGGAGATTGTTTTTTCGGTGAACTTTCTATTGTGAGCAAAGTGACGCTGAGCAAAATCTACATCATCTAATGCATAAGTAGTATGGCTATAGTCACTTTTAAAACCCATACCATATAAAACATATTGATAACTTGCCGCAGGAAAAATCTCGTTATTACTGGAAAAATCGTGATCAGCTGGCGATCGATATTGCCATAACGCCATCGACTCTTTTAAACTTTCAGGAATAGATTGAGGGGAACGATTATCCGTCCAAAAAGCATTGTCCGTTCTTTTACTTAAAATATAATGTAATTTAAGAAAGTCGATGATTTTTTCCCATCGATAGAGAAATGTTTCATTAAAACGTTTAGCGACAATGTCCATAATATCTCGTGATTGAGGCAATTGATCGCTGATCATCTCTGCTGACAATTCAACTAATACTAAGGCCGAAGCTTCTAATGGCTCTAAAAATCCCGCAGATAAGCCAACCGCCACACAATTTTTTTGCCAAAATTTTTCACGATGCCCGCTAACAATAGGAATTTTGCGAATCGTAAGTGAAGCAAACTTATCACCCACATATTTTGCAAGTACCGCTCTCGCTTGTTCTTCACTGGAATACTTACTTGAATAGGCATACCCAACACCACGTCTATGTTGAAGACCTATATCCCAAATCCAACCTGCTTCTTGTCCCGTTGAAATAGTGTGTGAGGCTATATCATCATGCTCATTTTCATAAGGAACTTGAACAGTTAAAGCAGTGTCTACAAATAAGACATCACTGCAACTTTTAAAGGGTACTTGGTAGTGCTTGCCTAATAATAAGGATGAAAAACCTGTACAGTCAACAAACAAGTCACCTTTTATATCACCCTGTTCAAGTGTTACAACAGCAGCAATATCTCCATTTTCACAGGTATTGATGTCGGTTACATCATCTAAGATGTGAATTACACCTAGAGCGTTGGTGCAATATTTCTGTAAAAAAACAACAAATTTACCCGAGTCTAAGTGATAAGCATAATTAGCCACATCAGCATATTCAGGCGTTCTTATCGTTTTAGGTGCCAACCCTAGTTCGCAAATCGCCTCTTGAAAACAAACATCCTTTGAAAAAGAAGATGTACTTGCCCCATTCTCCTTAGCTAACCAATGGGCAGCTAAATCACCTTTACCGAACCCTTGGGGCAATACCAGTGGATGATAATAAAAATCATCTTCAGAACCATCTACCCATTTAGCAAACTTAGCCCCCTGTTTAAAACTTACTTCACACTCTCGAATAAAGTCCGTTTCACTAATACCAAGCGCGATTAAAGTACTGCGCATTGTCGGCCAAGTTCCTTCACCCACACCTATAATAGGGATATTAGGCGACTCGACTAATATTACCTTTACACCATTAGGGTCTTTTGCTTTATGTTTGGCTGCTAATCTACCCGCAGTTAACCACCCTGCAATACCACCGCCCACAACAACTACCGTTTTGATTGGCTTACTCATATAATGTTTGCCTACAATATTAAATTTGAAACGAAGAAAAATAATTAGATAATTTCATACAAAATCTAAGCACGGTATGGATTAAAAGTTCCCTCGTATACCGAAAGAAAAACGACGACCGCTGTCTTCTATCAAGAGTAATTGATTAGAAAAACGACCGCGTTTATGAACATATTCTTCAGTTAAATTTATGCCTTCAATGAACAAGGTCATATTCTCAGTAATGTCGTAACTGCCACTTGCATCAAGTTGTGCATAATCTTCTACAATCGTTACACCATCGCCATTTGATTGAGTTAATGATTGAATAAAAGTATCTCGCCAGTTATAAGCGATTCTAGCCTGCAATGGACCATTCTCGTAAAAGACAACAAGGTTATATGAGTCACTTAAACCAGTTATAGCAAATACTTGAGTAATATCAGCAGGATCAAGTTCAGCATCACTATCAACTAAAGTAGCGTTAGCCATAAAGCCAAAACCAGTTTGACTGAATGTATGTTGTAAAGCGATTTCCCAACCGTTAACAATTGCTGACTCACTATTGTTAGGCAATGTATTGGTAAATATTGCTGTTTCGTCCGCTGGATCGGGATTATCGACATCATCACCCGTTGACGGATCCGTTAACAAACTACCATTTTCAGTTGTGAAAAATATGTTTTCCGTTGAATTGATAATAAAGTTGGATACATCTTTTCTAAAATATCCCGCTGTTAAATAACTAGCATCTGCGTAATACCATTCTAGAGAAAAATCTATATTCTCAGAAGTAAAAGGTTCTAATGCTGGATTCCCAGAACTTGATGTTAAATTACCTCCTTGTCGAGTAGTGCCTATAACCGTAACCGGAGACATGCTGTCTAACGTTGGACGCGTAATGGTTCGAGAAACCGCAAAGCGAGCGACAACATCATCATTCACGTCCAACTTAAGACTCAAGTTGGGTAATATTGCTTCATAATCGGCGCTTTTTCTAATAGATTCTGGCGTATCGTAACTCGGTAATATTTCTGTTTTATCAAGAATAATCAATTTATTAACAGGTTCATCTGTGCCGTCTACATCAACTGTCGTTGATTCATACCTAAAACCCGCGGTTGCAAATAATGGCATGCCGGCGAGATCTAATTCAAAATCAAACTCTGTATAAATTGAAGTGGTCTCTTCTTTAATTTCAAAAGACTGATTACGTTTTTCAGCATCAAAACTAATCGAATTACCATTAGTCGCTGAGTATTGTTCTAAATATGCGAAATTAGCTTCATCATCATGTGCTAACCAGGAAGTAGGCATGCGTCCACTTCCGCTTACGTCACCCAAAAAATCACTACCTGCATCAAATATATGTTGAGGAAACAATGCCATATTAGGTGAGTTGGGGTAACCACAAAACTCACAATGAATACCAGTACCTAGGTTATCCCATCGATCGATGTTTTTAGTTTCTGATGAATACATAACACCAAACTTAATAGTAGCTAAGACACTATCGGCATCATCTGTCCATGTATTGCTCCAACGTGCCTGATCAATGTTATTTTCAACAGCCCAGCCACGCCTTAACATAACGTGAGCTCGACTATTTTCTGTGTCTAAATGGTTAGAAACTCCAGTAGGTGCAATACTTGTATCATAAGCGACACCATCTAGTTCTTGTTGTCCGCTATATATATTTGAGTTAGCACTAGAAAATTCACTCGCGTTAGGTAAAATGTTGTTATCAATTTCAAAGCGAACACGGTTAGCATAACCAATAAGAGATAATTGATCTGCACGGCCATTATTTGCTGCACGTGAAGCACTAGAATGGCTAAAATCAAATTTCATATTGAAATTTTCTTTAACTTCCCAATCCAAATTTAACCCGACTGAACTTGACTCAGTTAAACGGTCAAATTTTTTCGCGTGCATATCTGTAGCTAAACCAACTTCTTGGTATAAATCGATTACAGTACCGTTCGCATCAACTGTCGCACCACTATTATCACCATAACCTTCTATATTGGGAGCCGTAAACCAATGTCCATAGGATGTTGTGTCAGTTTCAACATCAAAATCTGAATATAATACATCTGTGGTCACAATGAGGTTATCGACTGGTGCGTATTGCAATACTAAATTAGCATTAAGACGTGTTCTTTTTTCGATAGTAACTTTATGATCATAGTTGCGTGGAGAGAAAATATTACCAGTATACGCGTTACCACTTTCTGTTTGAGGATGAGGAACACCTACATTTTCAAGCCAACCATCTATTTGAGCTTGATTTAACCGTGTTTCTCGTTCTTGTTTCGAAATAGCTAATAAAACACCAAAAGTATCATCATTAAAGGTATTACTGATCAAACCAGAAATTTCAGGCGTTGTTTTTTCACTATTCCCGTCGTAAATAGCTTTAACACTACCTGCAACTTTAAAACCACTAAGCGCGAACGGGCGTGCTGTACTCACATTAACAACTGCGCCAATGCCACCTGATTGCATGGTTGCAGTAGACGTTTTGTGAACATCTAAATTTTTGACTAATTCAGAAGCTACGGTATCAAAACTAAAAGCACGGCTTTTATTCTCTGAAGCCATTTGACGGCCATTAACTAGAACGATGTTAAATTGAGGACCAAAACCACGCACCGTAATTAACTGCCCTTCACCACCTGTTCGGTCAATTGAGACCCCTGTAATACGTTGCAGTGATTCAGCTACATTGGTATCAGGAAATTTACCTATTGCTTCAGCAGAAATAGAGTCAGCTACTCCTTCTGCGGCTCGTTTTTGATTCATTGCTCGGTCTAGCGCACTTCGTATTCCAGTAACTTCTATTATTTCTATTTCTGCGATAGGGTTTGGGGCAACAGCTTTAGATGGAACAACTAATTTTGCAGTTTTATCTTTATTATATTGTGCCAGTTCGCTTTGGGTCTTAAAACTAGAGTCAATGAGAATTGATAACTGTCCGCTCTCGCTAATATCTGTTTTCAGCCCTGTATCTTTGAGTAATAGATTAAGTGCGTCCATCAAAGAATAATAGCCTGACAATCGATTTGTTTGTTTATCAGCAATTTTATTGAACGGAAAAAGTAAAGTAATGTCAGCCTGCTCAGCAAACTTGATGAGTGATAAGTCAGCTCTTTGTCTGGGAATATTAAAAGTGATTTTTTCTAATTCATCTTTAGCGTGTACCCAAGTAGGTAAACTAAAAAGCATTATAATACAGAATAAAAATACCTGAGTTTTTCTGTATTCAAGATGTAAGTATTTTTGCCATACGTTAAAAAATGATGACGGATCTATTTTTCCCCTCCATGAAAATTTTAAAATTATATTTAAGAGAAAAACCATCATTACTTTTATGGAAGCCTAATGTTTATTTAAAAATAACGAAAAACGAATAAAAACAATAATGCCATTAAAAACAACCTAATGAATCCAAAAGAGACCAAGTGGTTTTTAAATGAGTTTAAAGTTACTGCCTATATTTTATTTTTCAAAACTGATCGACTCTATTCAACTCTAGAGAAAATTACAACCACTGAATCCTATTAAATCATGACACCAACTTTAAAATGCTAGATAATTAATTATACTCATGTTCCATATCAGCCTAAAACCAAGACCTAAAAATTACGAATATTGAAATAATTATAATTAAGTTTTACTTTATATAGCGGATTTTTTTGAGTAAATCGTCTTAGTTGATAACAGGGTAATTTAATCGCTTGAATAAAGCGCTTAAAAATAAAATATTACTCAAATTAAACAAATAAATAGAAGTAACCTAATGTCGAACGATACTTTATTTTATAAAATATATTTAGCATCGAGAAAAAGTATTTCTCGTGTGGTATCTCGAATTGTTCCACCTGACGAAATTGAAGATATCGTTCAAGAAACCTATGTACGAATCTGTCAAATTGAAAATAAAGAAAATATTACTTCACCAAAATCTTTTATGTATAGAACAGCGAAAAACTTAGCCCTCGATTATCAAAAGCAAGCATGCGTTAAACTTATTGACCGCGTCGAAGACATGCAAGCATTAGAGTACTTATTAGCAAATGATTCTGATGAAATGTATGAAAATACATTAACCAACAATGAGTTTTCGCACTTTTGCGAAGCTGTTAGACAATTACCAACACAATGTCGAAAAATCTTTGTTTTAAAAAAAGTGTATGGATATTCGCAGCGTGAGATCGCTGCTCAATTAAGCCTTAGTGAAAGTACCGTGGAAAAACATATATCAACTGGCATGAAGCGTTGTACGCTGTTCATGCGAAATATTAATAAATTAGAGAATAAAACAGCTTCTAGCTCCTTTCAAAATATTGCTGGAGGCGAGTATGAGTAATATTCATCAGATCAATCAAAGAAGTGGTCAACAGCAATCAGATGACCTGATAGAAGAAGCTCGTTTAAATGAAGCTAGCGATTGGATTGCAAAATTAGATCGCGATTTAACTAAATCAGAAAAAAAACAACTCTCTCAATGGTTGTCTACCGACGTATTAAATGTTGAAGTTTTACTTGAAGTTGCTCAAATGTGGGACAAGATGGACGATTTAAGTCGCTTATCAGATATTTTCCCTCAAACGAATGTTAAACAAAAACAAACAAGAAATACCATAGTCGCCATTGCAGCTTCATTTGTTGTCGCTTTAACATTAATGCTTTATCAAAGTGGGAGTTACCTATTTCCTTTTGGTCATAGCACATCCTCTATCGTTGCAATTCAAGCGAGCTATCAAACAAATGTAGGCGAAAGTAATACCATTAATTTACCCGACAACAGTAAAGTAGTGCTGAATACTAATAGTTTTGTGCAGGTTAAATATACACAAAACTCTCGGATAATTGAGCTTTTACGTGGTGAAATTCATATCGATGTGGCACATGATACCTCTCGCCCATTAAGCGTTATTGCTGGTGGTAAAGTTATTCAAGCAGTAGGTACTGCATTTAATGTCGAAGTACGAAAAGAACTTGTTGAGTTAATCGTAACCGACGGTAAAGTCTTAGTGGCTCAAAAAGATACCACAATTGATAATGACATAGAACAGATGGCAAAAAGACTGCCGCAAAATTCAATGTCAATTTCAAAAGGTGAAAAAGTAGATTTAGATATTTCAGGGAAAAACCAAGAAAAAGTACAAAAAGCTGACCCTTTAGAAATCGCCGCAAATTTAAGCTGGCAACAGGGAAACATAATATTTCGAGGTGAATCACTTGCTGAAGCTATGGTAGAGATCAGCCGATATACTGACATACAGTTTGAATTAGCTGATGATCAAGAACTTCAAAAAGTGCAAGTGGCTGGTTTATTTAAAACGGGTGATGTAACAGGCTTACTCGATGTACTAACTCGGAATTTCAATATCAGTTATCAAAAAGTAGGTTCACATAAAATTATTTTGAAATATGCTGGATAATTAATCTATTACATAAAATCAAAGGTTTGATTTTTCATATCAAGCCTTTACAAATCTCTCTTAAATCGTTTGTCTCGATTTGCCATTATGTAATGTAGTGGTTTTTTTATTTAAGCAACTTAATCAAAACAAAAAAAGGAAAAAGCATGACTGAACGAACACATTTAGCAGGTTTAAATGAAAATCAACAAAAAACAGAAGATGTAAATACCTCTGTTTTATATGTACTATTTATTTCATCTGTCGCTGCTTTAGGTGGTTTTCTTTTTGGTTTCGACTCAGGGGTTATTAATGGAACTGTTACCGCTTTAGGTAAGACTTTTCAATCAAATGATGTCGCTACTGGGTTTAATGTTGCTTCTGTCTTATTAGGTTGTGCCGTTGGCGCATTGATGGCTGGCCCAATTGCTGATCGTTTTGGCCGTAAACCTATAATGATTATCACTGCCATGATATTTGCTATAAGCGCCTTTGGTTCAGGTATTTCTGATTCTTCGGTTGAATTTATTTTTTATCGTTTAATTGGTGGGTTAGGTATTGGTGCAGCATCTGTTTTAGCGCCAGCTTATATTGCAGAAGTTGCTCCTGCAGCACTACGTGGCCGCCTAGCAACGCTTCAACAACTCGCTATAGTACTCGGACTGTTTGCAGCTTTTCTTAGTAATTATATTATAGCTTCTTCAGCTGGAAGCGCAGAAAACACATTTTTACTCGACATGTCTGCATGGCGCTGGATGTTCTGGGTAGAATTAATTCCCGCTACATTATTTCTCATTGGCGTATTGTTCATTCCAGAATCGCCGCGCTATTTAGTGGCGAAAGGCAAAATAGAAAAAGCACACGAAGTATTCAAAAAAATATCAGCAGGTACTGAAGATAAACTCGTTGATGAAGTTAAAAAATCATTGCACGGTAATAAAAAAACGAATATTGCAGATTTATTCATTGAAGGTAAAAAGAAAATACACCCCATTATTTGGGTAGGCATCGCCCTCTCTGTATTTCAACAATTCGTTGGCATTAATGTAGTATTTTATTATGGCGCTGAATTATGGCAAGCGGCAGGTTTTGACGAATCACAATCTTTATTAATAAATGTTTTAGCCGGTATCACTAATATTGTTTCTACCTTTATAGCCATTGCATTGATAGACAAAATAGGTAGAAAGCCTTTGTTACTAGTAGGTAGCGTAGGTATGTTTATTAGTTTAGGTGTTTTAAGCTTTATTTTTGGGACGGCTGGCTTTGATGAATTAGGAAAAGTAGCACTATCAGAAACAATGGGAACTTTTGCGTTGATCACCGCTAATTTATTTGTTGTGTTTTTTGGCTTAAGTTGGGGACCAGTCGTTTGGGTGTTATTAGGTGAAATGTTTAATAATCGAATTCGAGGTGCTGCTTTAGCAATAGCTGCAAGTGCGCAGTGGATTGCAAATTTTGCGATTACAATGACCTTCCCTATCATACTGGGTTCGATGGGATTAGCAGTCGCATATGGTTTATATACAGTGTCTGCATTTATCAGTATTTTCTTTGTGATTAAATATATTAAAGAAACTCGTGGCGTTCGTTTAGAAGAAATGGATTGAGTATTAAAAGTTCATAAATTTACATGCTGAAAAGTTCTTATACGCCCAATCATTGATTAAATAAATGATTGGGCGTTTTCATATTAATATGGCCTTTATTCTTTTACTGCACTAAATATGAACTATTTAAGTAAAGTAGATAATGCCTTCCATATAGCCCCTGTTTAGCAAATGCTTCTTCAAAGAATTTTTTGTTTATTTTCGAGCAATAAATTTCGGTATGCTGATGGGCTATAACCAACTATTTTTTTAAACGCTGTATTAAATGTCGATTTAGAATTAAAACCAACATCAAAAGCAATATTAATGATTAACTTATCTCTATCCTGCAATGATGCTTTCGCTTCTTCGATTCTAAAGCCATTAACAAATTGAAAAAATTTGGTGTGTAAAAATTGAGAAAGTGTTTCGGAAATATGATTTTCGGTTTCAGAAATAGATTCAGATAGCTTGTTTAAAGATAAGTTATCTTGCAAAAACAACTTATCTTCCTTCATTGCATTCTCAAGTTTTGATGCAATCAGTTGCATTTTTTCAGTGCTAAGTATCGCAGTTCTAGTCTCACCTTGGTTTGGCTGAGTTTCACGAGTTAAGCCCATTTCAGATTTGTTAAGCACTCTTTGACTCAATGCCTTCTGAATAAAAATTGCCAGCGCTATCACTTCTAAAATAGGCAGTAATATGCCAGTTCCAAACCAACGCCATCCCCAAGCACTGACCGAAAATTCGACGGCATACATTAACCATACGGTTCCCCAAATAAACAGCACAGGCCTAAACCAATCTAAAGAACGTTGTTCTATATCAGAAAAGCGCTCCATGAGTTGTTGACGATGAGTATTATGAAGCTTTAAAGCGGCAACTAGATATAACAGTGTGTAGAAAATGAAAACAAAAGTGGTGAATAAGCAGGTAAATACAGCGATTTTCCAAAGCTCAGGATCTCTCGTTGACGGAAGAGCTAAAGCGATCTTTTCGTCAGGACTGATCATAAAAATAAAGGGGAGCATCCCCAGTAATACAATAATAGGCCCAGACAGTGCCAATATCACCATACGTTTATTCGTGCCTTTTTCAGGTGACATAGAAGCATAGGCATAAAAATAGAGAACTGGGCCAAGTAAAACTCTAAATGGACCGTGTACAGCAACTAAGTTTGGCGCATAAACAAATGCGCCTGAATATAAAAACAGCTCACCGGCCGAGTTTATAAACAATAATAACAATAGGCCTTTTAGGCATAGGTTTCGTTTATCATTAGGCCTTTTGAATACTTCTAATAATGCGAGTAGTGTTATTCCCATGATGCAGGAATATAAAATTGTGGCTAAAAGATGGACCATATTATTACCAAGGAACGAATGTTTTTATAACTCCTTCCTATTATAAAACTAAAATCTATCTTAATCTACATACCACTTTCCATGTAATAAAATTTAGTCTTAAAATATTGAAATCGTTTTCCGACATATGATTTCGACCCCGTAAATTAAAAGAAATTACAACTAAAAAATCGGTTAAGCAATAGAGCAATCCAATAAATGAACTGCTCTATTTCATTGTTTATAACTTAAAACATCGTTTAGAATGTAATCGGTCCGCCTGACAAAACCTTTAATAAGAAAGGTATATAGCCAACCATTCCCATAATCATTAGCATGGTAAATACAAACAATAAACCACTGGTGGCATACTTAACAATGTTACTGCCTCTTTCCTTTGCATAAAAATACAACTGCAACATTAGTAGCGGTAAAACATAACAGCCAAATGTCCACATAGTAAAAAACGGGTCGCCAAAGGCAGGATTCATTCCCAGTATGCTTCCTGTTACTAGGTAGCTAAATGTACCAAGTCTTAATGTCAATTGAGCATTTGAAACGAAAAACAATCGCAAGGCCCATTTCCTGTGGTTAGTAATATCCTTTTTAATCGCTAAGCGTACGGTTAAATAAGCAAATGTTAATATCAAAATGCCATTAATCGTTGTACCAATTCCATTCATCTTTATTGGATCAGGATCTCTTATCCATACTAAATAGAAGCCAGAGATAGCCAAACAAAACACTGTTGTTAGGTAGACATAGCCATTAACTTTATGAAATTTTGGAAAGGAGTTTCGAACTTTGGGTATTAATTGCAATGCACCACCAAATGCCACTATACCGGCGCCTAAAGCATGTGCAACAAATGCAAGATTACCGGAAAAATCTCCTGCGCGATAAGGAGTAACCCCAAAACGTTCAAACACGACATTCCAATATTCCATATTATCGTTGATTACTGAGGTTCCATAGAATCCCATAATGTAATAAAAGAAAAACCATTGTCCAACTAACGACGAGACAAACCAAAATACGGTAGTGTATTTCAATGATTTATCAGCTAATGATTTCTTAGTTAACTTAGTTAACTTAGTTAGCTCTCTTTTGTGTACTTCAGTTTTTTTTGTATTTGGTATTTCATTTTCTATAGCTGAGCCAGAATTAGCATCAAGACTATTTTCCATTTTAAAGCCCTCTTTTCTACAACAATGGCGTTCAGTATGAAAAAGTGCCTAATCAAAGTCGTCCGAATGGGCATATTCGGACGTTTGTTTTCAATTATTTTCAAAAAATGGTGTTTGTTGCTTATTAACAAAAGATTAAGGGGAATGAATTTGTTGTTTTTTTAATGCTCATTTAAATGTCGGTATAGAATTAGCAACAATTGAATAGACAATTAATATGTCGTAAGTTTAATTTGCTTAATCTTGAAAGTTATTTTTAAGATGGATAGTGATATGTAATGATTAAAATAAGTTGGATTGTATTTAAATCGAGTAATGTAAGTGACCCCAAAGAGTACTACTAATAGTTATTACTTAGGTTAATAGTTAACTTTACAGATTCATGTAATGGTCATATATTTTCTGAAATTCGCCAGTTTCCTTTATTTTTTTTAACCCTAAATTGAAATCATCACGCACTTTTGGATCTCTAAATACCGGTCGATAATCCTCAGGATTAACTGTAGTAAATATGTGCTCATCCACTTCACTTACTTCTAACACGTCCATCAATGCCATTTTTTTAACAAAGTATTTAAAAATAAAGCGATCACTTAACACAACATCATAACGTCCAAAATGTAGTAATTTCACTTGGGTTAATTGGTCACTGATACCATAAAAACGTTTTTCTTCTTTTACTTTTTTCAACCATTTAGGGTAGCGATTTTCAGCACCTTGAAAGGACACAACTCGAAGTTGATCTAAATCGTGCGGTTTTTCAATCGAAATATTTTGCTTTTTTAGGGTAATAAAAACATTATTATATATAACGGCTGGGTTAGCATAGAATCCGCCTTTTGATGTTAGATCAACGCCCATATCCCCCATCGCGGCGTCGACTAGGTTACTAGTAAAAGCGATAGGTATTCTGCCTAAGGGCAAATAGAATGGTTTTAGTGTATGACCTTTAACGGCCAAAGCCGCCGAAATAATATCTATTTCAATGCCTTTATTTTGTTTCTGAAAAATGTAAGGAGGGATCTCTTGACTAAATGCCATTAAAACTTCTTTAGCACTTGCTAAACCAGTCAACATTGAACTGACCAATATTACTATGCAATAGAGAAATGTATTTTTCATGATTATGTTAAATCTAATAATTATAGCCTTTAGTATAATACACGAATAAAAAACCAGGGAGATAACTTTTATAATTCCAATTATTCCATTGGATATATTTCGATGGCTAAGTCCTCGAAGTAATTGATCCTGTGCTGCATTGTAGCAGTAATAGTTTGTTCTAATTCTAGGCTAATTCGGGCACTTTTATAACGAACTGCCATATAAGGAACAAAGCTTTCAGCTAAATCTTCTCTAAACGGGTGATCTTTCGCATAGGTTGAAATAAAACCTAAATCTTGTTGTTGAGCATTCGCCCATCCAGGAGCACGCTTGTGATCTGAATCTAATACAGCATGTACAGTTTCATGAATAAGAGTTTCAGCCAATATCCCCTGTGATATATATTCCTCCCCTTGATTAGTATGAATGACGATATTTCCCATATCGCCACTAAAAGGAGCTTTTCCGGCATGAATAGAAACATCCGTTAAGGCCTTTCGTAGGGTGTAAGGCATTTGCCCAACAACAATTGAATATTTCTCCGCTTCGTTAGTCGCTAAATCTATATTAAACTCAGGATTCACTTGAATTTCCATCTCCACACCGTCATCAAATGATGCGATATAAAGATGAGCATTGTATGTTATAAACTTGTCAGAACGTCTATCGAGCATTTTCCTATCTGACTGTCCTACATAATTTAAGCTTACAAAAGACGTAGGATCCGTGTCTTGAATAATATCTGGTGTAATAAAAATCGTCCCTGCAAAAGGAGGAGCCTGTCCTCCACCAATATTCTTTCCGCTGGATTCATCACCGCCACATCCAGAAAGGGTAATGAGTATTAATAATATTGATGTTTTTTTCAATAATATACATCCTATATACATATTTGTTTCTCAATTTTTTATTTTACTGGCAATATATTTTGAAGGTTCAGAAAAACTAAGATATCTAAACTTAATTAAGGATAAGATAGTATTTATTAAAAATAATTACCCATTTAAAGCAATCGGCTTCAGATTTAAGTATTAGTTATCTGTAGGTTATTAGTAGGGTTAGCTTAGGATTAAACCTTGTCAATTGGTATTGATATTACGGCTAAACAACCCTTTTTATCAAGTCGATTATTTAAAGTCAATTGCCCATTATGAGCTTCAAGTATTTGTCGACATAAGACTAAACCAATCCCAGAACCTCGTTGTTTAGTGGTATAAAAAGGTACAAATAAATTGTCAGGGTTGAGAATACCTGCACCTTCATCGCTAATTGTAAGGCTAAAAGTATTTTCTTCTACTAACCAACTAAGGTCAACGAGCCCATCTGAATTAACACTCTGCGTTGACTCCACTGCATTTTTAATAATGTTAATCAGTACTTGTTCTATTTGAACAGGATCAATAAACAAAATCACATCAGCGTTATCAGTAATAATAATATTACTTTTTGCATACAGAGGAATAATTTTATTCACTAAATCATTTATCGATGTTGATACTTTTTGTGGGTTCGGTAAACTTGAAATTTGTTTATAGCTGTTAACAAAATCTTTTAGGTTGTTTGTTCGTTGCGAAATAATAGATAGACCTTCAATAAGATCATTTTTATGGTTTTCTATGTCGTCTTTGCGGTTAAGGAATCGTTTTAATGTTTGGCTAATTGAAGCAATAGGCGCAAGAGAGTTATTAATCTCATGGCTGATAACCCGAACTAAACTTTGCCACGCATTTTGTTCTTCACTTCTTAAAATATTACTCACATCACTAATAAAAAATAATTTTTGTTGTTTCCCAGCATCTCTAAACTCTTCCATATGCACATTATATTTGCCTTGTTGATTGGGAAACAATAAGGTCATCACTTTACTTTGTCCACTATCTAGCTGGCTAAGTTGTTCTAACTGCTTAATTGAAAGTGTATGTGACATTTCGTTAGATAGCTGTAGTACTTTATTCGCCGCAGGATTTAATAAAAGCATTTCATTTTCGCCACTAAGTGTAATTATCGCGACATCGATATGGTTTATGACCGTTCGCAATAACAGTTGACTTTCGATGGACTCAATACGTTGTTTATTAAGTCTTATCGCTAGGCCATTTATCGCGTCGACTAATTCATTTAAAGCGACATCGTTTTGATTTGAACGACCACGTAAACTGTAATCGCCACGAATCATTGCATCAAGTAGGTTACTTAAACTACGAAATTGGTAACTCGATTTTTGATGGATTTTAACATGGCAAAGAACAATGCTGATACTGGCAAATAATACGGTTAATAAAATTAAGTATATTGAAATTTCGGCATATATCATTACCCAAATAAGCAGGAAAAATAGCGGCAAAGATGCAATAAGGGATAATTGTGTAAGTTGTACCTCAAAAGACTGTTTTTTTTGCATTTACATTCCAATATTTGTCGTTATATCTTTTCCAAACGTCGATAAAAAGCGCTGCGACTTAATCCTAACGATTTTGCCGCTTTTAAGGCGTTGCCATTAAAATATGATAGTCGTTGATCGATAATATCCAACTCCATCATTTCCAATGTTGCTAATTCATCGGGTTCAACAACGAGCGCCTCCACTCTTGTATTATTAACAGGCAAACCTAGATCATCTACATTGATTGTGCTGTTTTGACACAATATTTGTGCGCGTTCCATGACATGATTTAATTCTCTAATATTGCCTGGCCAGTCGTAATCAACTAGCGCTTTTTTTGCAGCTGAACTAATGGTTAAATTAGCATTATTATTAAGGGATATAATTTTTAAACAAGAGTGAGCTAACGCTATTATATCTTCTTTTCTATCACGTAAAGGCGGTATCTCAATAGCAATAGTATTGATACGATATAATAAATCTTTACGAAAGCTTCCGTTAGTAACAGCATCACTCAAATTAGCGTTAGTTGCTGAAATTAAACGTATATCAACCGATTGCGTTTTATTCCCCCCTACTTTTTCAAATTCACTGTCTTCTAAAACCCTTAATAATTTACTCTGTTGAGAATACGGTGTATTAGCGATTTCATCTAAAAATAGTGTGCCTTCATCAGCGAGCTCAAATCGGCCTATACGCGTTGATTTAGCGTCAGTAAATGCACCTTTTACATGGCCAAACATTTCACTTTCAAAGAGTGTTTCAGTGACTGCCCCCATATTTACTGATATTTGGTTTGCTTTAGCTCTAGTCGAATGTTCGTGAATATAACGGGCGAACATGCTTTTCCCCGTACCGTTTTCTCCTGTCAGTAAAACACTGGCATTGCTCTTAGCCACTTGATTAATAATGGCCATAGTTTGTTGCATTATCGGAGATTGGGCAATTAATTCACCTTGAAATTCCCGGTTAACTTGTTGTTCTAATAATTGATTTTGTTGTTTAAGTTTTTGTGAATTTTTCTCACTTTGAGCAAGTTTTAATTGATTATTAATAATGGCAATTAAACGGTCAATATCCCAAGGTTTTTGAATAAAGTCATTTGCGCCATTTTGCATAGTACTTACGGCTACTTCGATAGTTGCCCAGCCAGTCATAACAACTATGGGTAAAACATCATCAAGTTTGCGAATATCGGCAATTAACCTTAACCCTTCTTCACCTGAAGTGGTATCAAGAGAATAGTTTAAGTCCATTAATACCAAATTAAAGCTTTCTTTATGAACTGCTGCGATCGCAGCTTCAGGGTTTTGCGTTAAACTAACTTCAAAACCTTCAGGGACTAATAGCATTTTTAATGCTGATAGAATGTCATTATCGTCATCAACGAGTAAGATTTTTTGTTTCATTGTTACTATTCACTTTGATATTGATAATTAGTGTATACCTAAACCATTTAAAAAACTTATTAATAAGTAGGTTAGAAATTAATTGGTGTCTCTTGAAATTAGATATCAAGAGACACCATTAGTTTACTCGTGATGTAATGCTTCACTCGGTTCGAGTTGTAAGGCCTTTTTCGTTGGTAAATATGTTGCTAAAAGTACAATAGTTCCAATGATTATTACGGTGGTTAGTGAAAGAATGACAATCTCTTCGATACCTACTCCCATAACAGTTCCCATTGCAAAGCCAAGTGCACCACCAAGTATCGTACCAGGAATGCCACCCCATAATAACTGTTTAACACCTGCTATAAGTAACTCTTTGGTGATTTGTTTTTCATCAGCACCTAAAGCGCGCTTAATCCCTATTTCCTGCGTTCGTTGACTTATGGTATTAGACATTACCCCATAGATACCACTGCCCGCTAGCACCACTGCCGCGATGCCAAATATTAACAATACTGAGCTGATAAACCTTACCGGAGCCGTGGTCCTCCTAACACTTTGTGCATATGTTTCAATGGTATATGCAGGTAATTCAGTATCTAAAGAACTTAGAGTATCGCGCAGTATTTTAGTGATGATAGTTTTGTCTAATGCACTTCTCATCGCAACAGTGACTTGCACACGTGGGGCTTGTGAATACGGTCTAAATACTGACGGTCGCTTTGCGATGGTTGGGTCGTCACCTTGACGGGTATGTTCGACGATGCCAACAATTGTTAACCAACTAGGGTTCTTCTCATCTTTTTCGCTAAACCTTAAACGTTTACCAAGAGCAGATTGTTTTGGAAAATGCTGATTGGCAAAACTTTTGGTAACAATCACCGATTTTTTGTCATTACCTTTATCACTGTTATTGAAATAACGACCTTGTTGCAGCTCAACGCCAAGCTTACCTAAAGTTCCAGGGGTAATGGCAATTGTATTGGCTTTTTGTTTTTCTTTATTGTCATTATATTCCTTACCTTCAATCTCTACAGTATCATTGAGAGCGTTTAGGCCGGGTAGCGCAGATGAGATCATAACGTCACTAACGCCGGTGCTATTTTCAAGACGTGACTGTAAGGTGCTAATAAATTCAGATTTTTTACTGGCTAAGTCGTAACGGGTATCAGATAAAGCGACATTGGCAACTACTATCCCTTGAGTTTCGGCGCCAATGTCCGCATGAGTGCGATTATAACTTGATAACACCATGACCGAAGCTCCTATTAATACCACCAAAGAAATTAATATTTCACTAATCACTAATACCTTATTTAATCGACCTGATTTTTTGCTTAAAGCGCCGCGTGTACCATCTCTAAGAGCGGCATTAAAATCTCCACCTGAATTTTTCCAAGCAGGTAATAATCCAGTTACTAGAATGGTACTTAAGACAAAGGCGATAAATAATTTTATGTTGAAGGCATTTATACTAAAAATCCACCAGAAAGGCATTTTACCTGCAGAAAAATTGGCAGTGATCCCTTGAGTTATTTCTAACCCCCAAGCAACCATTAATAGACCAATAATGCCCCCCATAGTGCAAATGATAATGCTTTCCCATAACATTTGGCTGATTAATCGTGCTCTTGGTGCGCCTAGTGCAACACGAATCGCTGTTTCTTTACTGCGTTCAACTGCTCGTGACAATAATAAATTACCGACATTTATTGACGCTAATACTAAGATCAAAATGGCGACAACTTGCATTGAATAGACAACGTTTAAACCACTACCTACAGAGGACATAGGCATAGAACCTATATAAGCACTTCTGCGATGATTAGTTTTTGGGTATATTTGTTCGATGCGTTGCATGATCACCGATAATTGTTGGTTAATATCTTGTTTTGAAACACCTTTATCAAGACGAGCAAATCCTCGGATATATTCGGTATTGTCACGAGATAGTTGTTCGGCATCTTTACGTAAAGGTAGCCACATCTCAGCTCTTCTTGGGAAAAAATAGCCTTGCGGCATTACCCCGATAATACGATGAGACTCTCCATCTACTTGTAACGCTTGATCTAAAACTTCATTATTTCCTCCATATTGGTTTTGCCAAATATCAAAGCCAATAATAACAACATTTTCTGCTCCTACATTATCTTCTTTTGCGGCAAATGCTCTTCCTAATATAGGCGCAGTTTTAGTCAATTGAAACATGCCCGGCTCGGTATATGATGCACTGTACCTTCTTGCGCCATCTCGGCCTATGACATTGACATTTCCTTCACTATAAGCTCCAAATTGCGATAAACCTTTAACATTTTTTCTTATTTCTAAATAATCATGAATACTCAAAAGGCGAGAATTAGTATCACCGTTTTCCGAAGCAGCAATAATTACAATAGATTCACCATCTTCAAAAGGAAGGTCGGCAAAAAGCATATTAAAAAATGAAAATAAATAAACACTTAAACCAATGCCTGTTGCCATAACCAAAGTGGTTAATATGGTAAAACCGGGTTTTTTAGCAAGTAGCCTAATAGCATACTTAAAGTCTTGCATTATCATGATAAATTCTCCTAAGCTGTTGCTGCGTCGAAATTCTTATGTGCAGGGTTACTTTGATCTGAAATTATTTGTCCATCTAGGATATCAATATTTCTATCAGCGCGTTCTGCCGATCTAGGATCATGGGTAACCATACAAATAGTTGCTCCTTCAGCATGTAAAACATCAAGTAATTCCATGACAGCAGAAGCGTTTTCAGAGTCTAGATTACCGGTTGGTTCATCAGCTAAAATAATTGAAGGGCTGCCTGCAATAGCGCGAGCTACAGCTATACGTTGCTGTTGTCCACCTGAAAGCTGAGAAGGAAAATGTTTAGCACGGTGCGACATATTTACTTTTTCTAAAGCCTCTTTTACCATTTCTTGTCTTTGCTCTTTAGACAAATCATTACGGTAAGTTAACGGCAAGTCGACATTTTCTTCAACATTTAAGTCACTGATCAAATTAAAAGACTGGAAAATAAAGCCAATTTCTCTATTTCTAATTCTTGCTCTTTCCGTTTTAGAAATTGAAGATACATCATGATCAGCAAGTTGGTATTTTCCTCCAGTACTAGTATCTAATAACCCTAGAAGTGATAACAAAGTCGATTTACCACAACCAGAAGGACCTGAAATCGAAACATATTCCCCCTTGTTGATGGTCAAACTAATATTGCTTAAAGCATGCGTTTCAACTTCTTCTGTGTAAAATACTTTTTCAATATTCTCTAATTTTATTAAGGTAGTACTCATTATATTGTCCTTACAGTGCTTAAATTATTTAAATAGTTATGATTAAATTTTTAACTTTACGATTAATCTATTCTTATTTTTTGATAGGTTTCCCACGTTGATGGGTCAGAAATAATTATGTTGTCACCGACATTTAACCCTTCAATGATTTGAATTTTATTAATTGAACCTTTACCAAATTTGACGTTAGTACGTTCAGCAAAATTACCATCATCACTGACTTTATATATTGCAGAGGTACTCTGGCTATGAGCGAATATTGGACGATTAACATATAAAACCTCGGTCAACTCGGTGATTTTTATTTCACCATCGACACTAAGGTCTGGTCGTGCGTCCTTGGGTAAATCACCAACAAATTTCACGTCAACTTGTACGTTGCCGTTAACGACTGCAGGGTCTACTCTAGTTACAATACCTGCCACTTTATTATTACGCGTATCAATAGTGACACTCTGACCTATAACAACATCACGTATTTGTAATTCAGGTACCTGTAATTCGGCAATGAGAGAGTTTTGTTGAGCAAGTTTAGCTATGTTAGCTCCCATAGGAATGCGTTGACCAGGCTCTACGGGAACTTCTTGTACCACACTGTCGATGCTCGCAACTATCATTAAGCTGTTTACTTGTTGTTGAGCCCGCTCTAAGGTTTTTTTCATTTTCTTTAAGCGTGCTATTCGGGCGTTGTCTTGCGCTTGAACATTTTCTTTCATCGATGTTAAAACATCTTGCTGAATTTCCCAGCGCTGCTTTAATTGAATGGTTTCTAAGCGAGTTTGTTCATAATCTATCTTTGATATGGCGCCGGTACTTTTATGAAACAGCTCAGTGTGTGCTTCTTGTTTTAGTTTGCTACTTTCATAATTAAGACGAGCATCTAACATCATTGCTTTTTGCATTAATAATGCTGACTTCTGTTGTACTTTTTCAGCTTTACTTTCTGCTTCCTTTGCTTCTAGTTCCCATTGTGTCTCTTCTAATAATTGCACTAATTGTGGATTACTCAATTCAACAATAAGATCTCCTTTTTTAACGAGCTTACCGGCTTTAACAACAACCCGCTCTACTCGCGCTTCGACATTGGCAGAGAGCCATTGAATATTATCTGGTATCAGCAACCCTGTGCCACGTACCGATACTGAAAAATCGCCTTGTTTAACTTGGTCATAAACCACGATGTCTTTATCAATAACAAAATCGGCTTGCCCCAGAAACCACAAGTAGTTCATGGCAAAACCAATAATTACAATGACAATGGTCCATGGCCAGTAACGTTCAAGCAGTGAATTTTTCTGTTTTGCAATAGCTATATCCAATGTATTTACTCCGATTAAATATAATTTGGGTAACGAATAATTGATTAGAACAATGCAGATACCATACCAACACCTAACAAACTGATAAATAAAGGAATAATATTGACTCTTTAGTTTTTCCTCCTCTTGTCCCATAGATGGGAAATCAAAAAGGCTGGAATATCCCAAAAATGGGAAATATAGATGATTAATTAATTTTAATTAAGTTACGTGTTTATGTAGCTCATTCCGGAACTCACATAAATTAATGATTTCCTCGTCCTGAGTCTCTGAGTCAACAGTTTCTAAAAAAAATAATAACGGCGATTTCGTATCTCAATGCCTTTAAGTATTTAGTTTCACTATGGTATTAAACATATTATGGGGTTCAATGATGCGGCTAACGCCTTATTAAGCGGCGCGAAATACCTGGCTAAAAAGTGAGGACCGAAACAACCAATGACACCTTGTATTCATTTGAATTGCATGACTTTCCCGAAAGTTCACACCCAAAATCACACTAAAAAAGTGTGCGTAAAAAATTGGGCATAGATGACATATTATTCCTAATTTAATTGATTATTATCCTGCCAATCGCTAATTCAGATTAGAAAGCTGAAGTAAGAATAACTCTTAAAATATATGTCTTGGACAATTTTATTGACCTACTACTAAACCATAAATACGGTCATCCACATAACTTAACTGCATTTGAATTTGAATTTGAATTTGAATTTGCATGAAGGGTAAATAGGCCAGGCATTACCCTGACCTAGTTTATATATTATAAGTTGTTAATCACCTTGTCTAAACCTTGCTTAGACAATTTAACCGCTTCCAATGGCGTTAATCCATTAGGGTACTCTTCTTGTTCAATAACAAACCACTTTGTTCCACCGACCATTATATCGGCTTTTAAAACGCTATCCCAATCAGTAACATCGTCCCCGACAATCTGACGTTTACCATTAGTTGCCATGTTTTCTGCTACGTCTTTTGGTAATTTTGCTTTGATATGAGTGGTCAATGTGCGATTAGGATAACGATTGATATATTCTACAGGGTCTTTTTCAGCAAGTGTTACCCAACCGACATCCATTTGCAGAACAAAATCTTCAGGGGTTGATTTGGCGATATGATCCCAAAATGTTGAACCATTATAGCCATTAAATTCTTGGTCGTGATTATGAAAACCAAAACGAAACCCTTCCGCTGCTAACTTAGTATATAGCCTATTCAAGTCCTTAATAAAGTTATCAACTTCATTTGAATCCCAAGCTCTTTCATCCCATGGAATGATTAACGTATCTGCTCCTATAGCTTTATAATAAACCACAGTTTGTTCAAAAACACTATCTTCATAGACGTTAAAATTAGCATGTGCAGCACTTACTTCTAATCCTAAATTATCTAAAAAGTTTTTAAGTCCTTTGGCATTATCTTTGTAAGGTCCAAAATCACCAGCAAATTCAACACCGTCAAACCCCATAGCGGCTAATTTAGTTAAAGTACCTTCAAAGTCGTTTTTAAGCTCATTTTTTACTGACCATAACTGCACACTAACTTTAGGAATTGACTTTTTGTTGTATAACTTTGAACTGGTATTTTGATTAGTACACGACATAACAGATATGCACATTATAGTTACCCATGTTATTAATTTTAAGTATTTCATTATTCTTCCTATTCGGTGAATTTTATTTTAGATTTTGCGTTAAAGACTATATGCGTTTAGCGGTTAATTCTTTAACGGCATAATCAACTGCTCTGGCGGTTAATGCCATAAAAGTTAAACTTGGGTTTTGAACGGCAGAAGAACAAAAACTCGCACCGTCTGTTACAAATAAATTAGGTATATCATGACTTTGATTAAAACCATTCAATATCGATGTTTTTGGATCACGTCCCATTCGCGCGGTGCCAAGTTCATGGATGGCTAAGCCTGGAGGACCATTTGTTGGATGACCTGAAACATTCTTTAATCCGGCAGCTTTTAACATTTTTATAGATTGTTCTGCTGCATCCTCCATCATTAATTTTTCGTTTTCTGAGAATCGCACATCAAATTCTATTTGAGGTATCCCCCATTTATCTTTTAGTGATGGATGTAAACGCATTTGATTTTCAAATCGAGGTAACATTTCACCTTGTGCATATAAACCAAAACGCCATTTACCCGCTTGTTTTATTTTATTTTTGTATTCAACACCTAAACCATCTTGGTGTTGTTGTGAATCCCATCCCTCTCGGTAGGCACTGGCTCCTAGAGCATAACCTCTTAAGAAACCACGTTTTGGATCTGGCTTATAATAGAAATTAGGCATCATAAGGCCTGAAGGTCTTCGGCCTGAATAATACTCATTTTCAAAACCATCAATATCACCGGAAGCGACTGAATTGTAATTATGATCCATTAAATAATGGCCAAGTACACCCGAGCTATTAGCAATACCATTAGGAAATTTTTTCGAGGTAGAGTTCATCAAGATTTGTGTTGAGCCAATAGTAGATGCACAAACAAAAATGACTTTAGCAAAATATTCACGTTCGCTTAAATCATCGTTATCTATTACTCGCACACCTTTTACACGATTAGTTTTTTCATCATAAATAAGACTATGCACTACACTGTTCGGCGCGATGTGCAAATTACCTGTTTTTGCAGCAGCAGGTAACGTTGAGCTTTGGGTAGAGAAATAAGCACCATAAGAACAACCAGCATGGCATTCATTACGTGCCTGACATTGAACGCGTCCTTGTGATATATGTAATTCTGAAGGCTTTGTTAGATGTGCCGTTCGTCCCATAATTAAAGGTCGTTCGGGATATAATTCAGCAAATTTTGCTTTTATTGCCTTCTCTGGTGCCATCATTTCAAAAGGTGGCAAAAATTCACTGTCTGGTAAATTAGGTAAATTTTCTTTAGATCCACTTATACCTGCATGTATCTCAACATGTGAATACCATTTTTCAATATCTTTAGTACGAATTGGCCAGTCATTACCATGTCCATCGAGCTTGTTAGCATTAAAATCATATTCACCTAAACGATAGGTTTGTCGATGCCATAATAACGATTTTCCACCGAGCATATTCCCGCGTATCCAAGAGAATTGAGTACCAGGTTTAGTGGTGTAAGGTAAATCTCGATCATTGCCGAAAAGCTTTTTGGTTGCATTACCAAAGGCGTAACATTGCTTTTGGATATTATGTTGTTGATCGACTAAAATATTTTCCACTTTCCCACGAAGCTCTTGCTTCCACAAAGGTTTGTTTTCACCCGAATAGTCTTTTCGATGTTCAACAACACCACCACGCTCTATCATCAGCGTTTTATAACCACGTTCACAAAACTCTTTTGCTGCCCAGCCACCTGAAATTCCTGAGCCAATAACAATCGCATCATAAACTTCACTGCTTTTATTTATATATACTTGTTCTTTCATTTTTATTTTCTCATACCAAAGAAGTTGTTATGTCGATTACTTAATTAAATAAGCCACGAGTTGCCCACGTTGGATCAGATTTTTTATAGGGGATTGAACCTTTAAACCCGCCGGGAACTGGGTCATAACGTAACTCTTGCGTGGCTCCAACTTCAGAGGTGTAATATCCAAAACAAATATATTGTTTCAACAACTTAAAATCTGCACGCTGAATTTGATCAAAACTGTGCTCTCCTAAATCAAGTTCAGTCAACAGTTGAAACTGTTGCTTAGCAGTCAGCTTGATAAATGAATTTGATCCCTGCTGTTTAGCTCGACTATCAATCAGTGTTAATAGTGCTAGCACCGTATTTTGGTCTTCTTTGGAGTGACAATGAAAAAGTTGATTATCAATAAAGCCGTGAGTATCAACTTCAGCAGCTCCTAAGGTATCTGTTTTAGGAATGACGACTGAACATATTTCTTTAAGTAGTATTAATTGGTTTTTATTAAAAATTTTACCGTCAGCTAATATGCTGTCATTACTTGGCACATAAGCCATAGCAACAGAAATTGCATTGCCCGTAACCAATGAACCAACGGCAACACCGCCCAACATAGTAGTAAAACCTTTTAGAAAGTGTCGTCTAGAATTTTCATTCTTTGTTACTGATTCGATTGTTGATTTATTATCATTTTTCAAAACAAACGCCCTCTTAACTTATTCATTAATTTGATCTCTAACGTGCTATTTAACTAGGGTCTATTGATCTTTCGTGGTTAAATTTTGTTCGAGATAAAAGCGTTTTAATCGCGGCGAGTAGTATGTAGCCTAGTCATTCTAAGCAAATACTACTCAACAAAAAATAAAACGCTTTTAGCCGAATCCTTCGGACAGCGTTTGTTGGTCATTTTTACGGCGTTATCGCATTTTATGTGGAATAACCACATGACAAAGGCTCTGCCTTGTATAAATACCCAACAAAAAGCTGCAAAAATAATCTCGAAAGTTCAACAGACCCTACTTTCACTAGTCAAATCCGTTTAGTCAGCTTTCTTCTTCATATAAAAATATAAAAGTGTAAAAGCAATAATGAGAATAGCGGGGAATATTGCTAGATTAGCGAGTACACTTTGACCTGCAGCAAGTTCTGGGTCTATGCCCGTAACCGCTGAAATATTGGCTTTCTCACGCGCACTGTCTATCCAGTTACCAATAACAGGATTCCAGAGACTTAACGCAAACATACCTGCAGCGCCAATCATAGACATACCTAAAGCACCACTTTCTGGTATATTTTCCGCAACAAATCCAACCATGGTTGGCCAAAAGTACATCACACCAATAGCAAATAAAATGGCTGCAACATACACCATTGAACCAGTAGCAATGCTCATTGCATATATGCCACCCGTGGCAACAATCGCAGAAAAAAGAAGCACTCCGACAGGATTAAGACGATGAATAATGGGACCTGCAAAATAACGACCAACAGCCATTAAACCGGTAATTAAAGCCATAATTAACATTGGCGATGCACCAGACGCTCCTAATATGCGTTCAATCCATTGTTGTGTGCCTAATTCGGTGGTAGTTGTTAGAGTCATACAAATCGCCATAAAAATAAATAATGGCGAAAATAATGCTTTAACATTGTCACGGGTAGACCCTTTAATTCGTTCAATTTCCGGGAAGTGTTGTTTCAATGTCATCAGGCCATATAAAATCGCAGGAATTAGCATTACCGCGATTTGTAATTGCCAGCCTAAACCTGCATCTGTCATGGTTTTTGAAATGAGTGCACCGACAACAATTCCACCGGGGAACCAAACATGAAATTTATTTAACATGGTTGTTTTGTTCTTTGGATACGTTTCAGCAATCAAAGGATTACATCCAGCTTCTACTGCACCATTGGCAAAACCAATAAAGAACGTTGAAATGAGTAATCCCCAAAACCCTTCTGCTGATATCGTTAATAGTAGTCCCAGCAAATGACATATAAAGGCAATCAACAGAAGTTTTTTAGCTCCCAAGCTATTGTATAAAGCTCCACCTATCATCATAGCCACAGGAAAACCAAGAAATGCCATAGCATTTACCCAGCCAAGCTGACCGTCGTCAAGTGAAAATTCTGCGCCAAGCTGACTTAAAATACCGGCTCGAATTGCAAAGGTCATTGAAGTAACGAGTAAAGCCAAGCAACAAATAGTAAATATACGTGATGAATCTTTTGCGGTGATTGTTTTACTAATGGTCATTATTTTGATCCTTACTTAATTCATCGGGTAAAAGACCTAAAAGGCTTTTATTCACATTATTGTTGGTGGTAACTGCAGCAAAATCATCGAAGGCTTTTTCAGTTGGATTTATAAGATGTTCAGCAATAAATACCGCTCCCTCTTTAGCGCCATCTTCTGGGTGTTTGATACAGCACTCCCATTCAAGCACAGCCCAGCCACTAAAACCATATTGTGTCAGCTTACTAAAAATAGCTTTGAAGTTAATTTGACCATCGCCTAAAGAACGAAAACGCCCTGGCCTGTCTTGCCAAGATTGATAACCGCCATAAACCCCACTGCGACCAGATGGATTGAACTCTGCATCTTTTACATGAAAGGCTTTTATGCGCTCATGGTATATATCAATAAAAGCAAGATAATCTAATTGCTGTAAAACGAAATGACTCGGATCATATAATATATTTGCGCGAGGATGATGATTAACCGCTTCAAGAAAGCGTTCAAAGCTTGCGCCGTCGTGTAAATCTTCCCCTGGGTGCAATTCATAACAAACATCTACACCCGCTTCATCGAATGCATCTAAAATAGGTAACCAGCGATTAGCTAATTCTTCAAAACCTAATTCAACTAAACCGGGAGGCCTTTGTGGCCAAGGGTAAAAGGTGTGCCACAACAATGCGCCTGAAAAAGTAGCATGGGCTTTTAAACCGAGCCTCTCACTTGCTTTAGCAGCACATTTCAATTGTTCTATCGCCCACGCTGTTCTAGCAGGAGGATTATTTCGCAAATTTTCAGGTGCAAAACCATCAAACATTTTATCATAAGCTGGATGTACTGCGACAAGTTGACCTTGAAGGTGCGTTGAGAGCTCGGTAATTACAAGACCTGCTTCAGCAACTATCGCCGTTATTTCATCACAATAACTTTGGTTTATTGCGGCTTTCGATAAATCGATGAGTTTAGGGTCCGTGGGTAATTGAATACCTTTATACCCTAAACTTGCTGCCCAATGACATAGTGACTTCAAGTCATTAAATGGTGCTTCATCGCCAATAAATTGCGCAAGAAAAATAGCGGGGCCTTTAATTTTTTTCATTGATTTTCCCATGAAATTCTCCTTATGCCTTTTTTAATTCGTTTGAAATAGTGATGCTTTGTGGTGTTAATAAAAACGGGTGCCATTTCAATTCAGATTGACTCGCAGCCACGACATTTTCTATAAATGCCATACCTCTTATTGCAGATTCTATGCCCGGAACATCATTCATAGCGGCGTCATTAATGATAACAAGATCGTTAGTTTCTGATTCACCTGTGATAGGAAATAACCTACGGCGTATTTGATATGAGAATTGCGTGTAAATATTGGCAAATGCTTCTAGATAACCTTCTGGATGACCTGCAGGGGTTCTCATATTTGCTTGGGTTATAGCATTCATTTCACCTACTCCCGATCGAATCAACTGACTCGATTTATCGGAAAATTTCATCCAAACACTGTTTGGTTCAAGTTGCGACCATTCAATACTTGCTTTTTCACCGTATACACGTAATTTCAGGCTATTTTCTTCACCGACTGAAATTTGGCTTGCCAGTAACACACCTTGTGCACCAGAGTTAAAACGTAGCAATACAGTACCATCGTCATCAAGTACTCGACCTGTAACACTTGTAGATAAATTTGCACAAACTTCCGTGATAGCTAGACTTGTTACGTATTCTGCAAGATTGGCGGCATGCACACCAATATCGCCCATACAGCAACTAATACCTGACTTTGAAGGGTCTAAACGCCATGCGGCTTGTTTACTGCCTTCATCTTCTTTATGCGCTAACCAACCCTGAGGATATTCAACAACAACCTTTTTTATTTTACCCAATTGACCAGAACCTATGCGCGCTTTAGCTTCTTTTATCATCGGATAACCCGTATAAGTATGAGTTAAGCCATACAATAAGCCGCTTTGTTCAATAATTTTTTTCAACGCCAGCGTTTCTGCTAAATCAACCGTAGCTGGCTTATCAGACACCACATGAAAACCATATTCAAGTGCCATTTTAGCTACAGGGAAATGCAGATGATTAGGCGTAACAATAGACACCATGTCCATGCGTTTATCATCACTAAGTTTTGATTCTTTCTCAAACATTTCTTGGTAAGAGCGATAACATCTGTCTTCGTCTAAATATAACGACTTACCTGATGAAATAGCATTATCTGGATCAGAACTAAAGGCTCCACAAACTAGTTCAATTTGATTATCTAGTTGTGCAGCTATACGGTGAATAGCGCCAATAAAAGCGCCTTTACCACCACCAACCATACCCATTCTAATTTTACGCATGATAATTAACTCTATTTAAATTAATGTTATCGGTATTGAGTTTCACTACTTTTAATTAAGACCTAAAAAGAAACCACCCATTACTGTATATTTACTATAAAGTTATTTCTTAATATTGTGTTAAGAATAAATCGGTTTTATATGCAACAAATTCGGCGTTGTTTGTTTTATGATAAATTTGTAAATGATTTTTAAATGTAAAAAACTGCTTTATTTAAGCTCGATGAACTCAGCAGTTTCTAGATTTTAAAAGGATTATTTTTTTAGCAGTTTAGTGAGAAATTCTCGATTTGTTGGTAATGCACTAATCAATTGTTCAGTATTATGACGCGTTTCATTTCTTAAACGTTTTATAAACGAAGATTCTTTCTGATTTAATGACTGTTGCGCTGTATTAAACCCCATACCATACAAGACATACTGTTTACTTGCCGATGAAAAAAGTTCAAAACGTTGATTGCTTTCATAAAGCCCCGGAGCTTGTGAACGCCACAACTGTAATGATTCTTGTAAAGTTTCAGGAATTGACTCTACTTGCTGATGCGCTTGCCAATACGCACTGTCTGTTCTGTTTGAAAGAATGTAATGCAACTTAAGAAAATCGATGATTTCTTGCCATCTTTGTAACGTTAGATCATTGAACCTTTTTGCCAAAACTTTCATTGCACTATCGTCTCGAGGAAGTTGTTGGCTTATCCATTCGGCTGACTTTTCAATGAGTACTAAAGCAGTTGCCTCTAACGGTTCAACAAAACCTGCTGAAACACCAATAGCTACACAGTTTTTAACCCAGAACATTTCTCTATGACCAGGGGTAAACTTAATTTTTCGAGACGTAATATTTTGCGAATTAAGATATGGGTCGTTTTTCAAATAATGTTGCAGCGCTTGTTCGGCTTTATCTGTACTAGTAAAGTCACTTGAGAACACATGGCCAATTCCTCGTCTATTTTGCAGAGAAATATCCCAGATCCAACCACTATCTTGAGCCGTTGCTACCGTGCATGAAGTGATAGGTGTTTGATTATCAGCATATTCCACTTGCACAGCTAACGCCGTGTCATTAAACAAGATATGTTGCTGAGATTTAAAAGGGACTTGGTAATGCTTGCCAATCAAAATAGCGGCAAAACCACTACAGTCGATAAATAAATCACCGGCTATTTGTTTTCCTCCCGATAGAACAATTGAAGAGATATCTTCATTTTTTGCAGAGATAACCTGCTCAACATGCCCTTGTATATAATTAACCCCGAGTTTATCTACACAATGCTGGTGAAGCATTTTAACAAATTTACCTGCATTGAGGTGATAACCATAATTTAAACTAAAAGCATATTCAGGCATCTGTGGAAGTTTAGGTGCTAAATTATTGTCACAAATAGCGCCCTGTGCACAAACCCAACTTTCAAAATCTATGTCTTTAGTTGTCGCAGACCAGTGTTCAGCCATACTAACTGAACCATAACCAGAAGGGGCAGTAAAAGGATGGTAGTAATGCTCATTTTCACCATGAGACCAGTTGACAAATTTAGATGCTTGTTTAAAACTCGCGTCACAACAAGAAAGGAATTCACGTTCTGAAATACCTATCTGGCGAAGAGTATCTCGCATGGTTGGCCAAGTTCCTTCACCAACGCCTAAATTTTTAACGTCTGGAGATTCCACTAGGATAACTTCGGTATTTTGAACAGATGAATCTTTTATATAATGCCGAGCGGCGATAATACCTGCCGTTAACCAACCTGCTGTACCACCACCAACAATAACAACTCTAGTTTTCATTTTTATCTTCTAATATCAATTGAATTTAGTTATCTATAATTCATGCTTTCGCTAAGTAACATCCATTTTTGGTAACGCTATTATTTTTGGTAAATTAATCACTTTGCGCAGGACAGTAATTTTTAATAAAGTCTGAATGTTGTGGTAATTGTGCAACTGAATTAGCTACTCTATTTCGCAGTGCTGTCATTTGTTCTTTTAAGCCATCAGTAGGTATTACGCAGCTGCCTTTATGATGTTGTTCGGGTGTAATGCCTTGTCCCATCATGACTTGTACCCATGAATCCACTCTAAATAAACCAACATCATCAAGCCATACATACCCATTTTCTTTAAAGAGTGCCATTCGATGAGCCAATGATTCAGGAATTTTCATGGTCCGATAATGATTCCAAAATGGGCTGTCATCACGTTCAGTTAAGTGATAATGAAGAATAATGAAATCACGGATTGTTTCAGCTTCTAACTTAACCTCGCGATTATATTGTTCAGCAAGTAGCCCTGTATTTCCTCCAAAGGGAAACATTTTCATCAGTCGAAGTAAGGCAGTCGTAACAAGGTGAATGCTGGTTGATTCTAATGGTTCTAAAAATCCACTGGATAAACCGATTGCAACACAGTTTTTATGCCAAGCTTTCTCGCGTCGCCCAGTAGTAAAACGAAGTTGTCTAGGTTCAGAAATAGGTTCTCCTGTTAGATTTTCCATTAAGGTACTGCGAGCATCGTCATCAGACAAAAATTTACTGCTATACACAATGCCATTTCCAACACGATTTTGCAGCGGAATACGCCATTGCCAACCAGCAGAATGAGCCATCGACTGTGTGTATGGGCGTGGTTCTTCAACCGCTTTTGTTTGTACTGCAATGGCACTATCTGCTGCTAAATAATGGCTCCAATCTTGATAATCTACATCAAGACTTTCTCCAATGAGTAGCGCCCTAAAACCCGTACAATCAATGAAAAAATCACCGGTAACTTCTTTCCCATTACTTAAGATCAGTGAGCTAATATTACCTCTTTCATCTTTTGTTACTTGCTCTATAAAACCTTCTTCTCGCTTAACACCTGCTGCTTCACTTTTAGTGCGTAAAAAGGTGGCATAGGCGGTAGCATTGAAATGATAGGCATAATTAACGGGTCTTTTACCTGCTTGTTTGGCAAATTTATTCGCTTTAGCTGCTTTTAACTCAAGGCAATAATCGTCTAAGCTTCCACCAAAACCTTGTGCTTTAGCTTCCATCCAAAACTCATGAAATTCTGCCATCCAAGAACGCTGACCTATTTCACCGAAAGCATGAAAGTAACTGTCTTTTTCTTGCCCCCAATTGTCAAACTGAATACCTAATTTAAAGGTTGCTTGCGTTGCAGACATAAATTCTTGTTCATCAATACCGATTAACTGGTGGAAGGCTCGAATGGTTGGTATTGTTGCTTCACCGACACCGATTGTGCCTATTTGATCAGATTCAACTAAGGTAATATCTAAAACGCTGCCAAGGCGAGACACTAAGCTAAATGCGCTTAACCAACCTGATGTTCCACCGCCAGCGATAACTACTTTAGTTTTTGAATCAGTCATTATATTTTGTCTCTTAGCTTCAGTATTCGCATTAGCGATAATGTAATTATGTATAAGCTTTTAGTTTACTTTCAGTATTAGTATTAGTTAGAGAGCTAGCGATTAAGGTTATTCCTCAACATTGCCCCTAGCCGTCTCGCTTGATTTTCGTCAATATCAGCTAATGCGCCATGGCTTTCTGATGGCAAATGCTCACGTACATTTTCACTATCACCGAAAATGTAATAATCAAACAATGCTTTCCATGCTTCTTTCTCTTTTTCTGGACGATCTCTAACGCTTTTCATGGCATGCATTAATGCATCCATCGGATTACCTAAATAAGGTTCTGCTTCCATCCACCAATAATTAACCATGACATTGAAACGATCAAAAGCTTCGACTTCATGCCACCACATACTGGGATAATATAGCGCGTCGCCCGGTTCAAGATCAGCAATATAAGCATTGTCCAGCGCCTCTTTTAAACGAGGAAAACGGGTGAAATCTGGCTTACTTAGATCTGCTAATGTCACTACTTGGCCACCAGGAGTTGGACTTAAAGGACCCGGATATAAGTTATTTATTTGATCAGGAGGAAATAAAGTGAAACGTCGTTTACCTGCCACGCAACAGGCAATATTTTTGGGTTGATCAAAGTGTGCTGCAGCAACAGATTCTGTGCCTAACCAAATTTTAGAAACTGGCTGGTTATTTTTAAATTCGCGGTGATCAAACTGTAATGTATTCGTTTGATTTAGCTCAGGGAATCCTTCATCAAATCTGAGTGAATTGATATAGAAGTAATCATGCTCTTCTTGGGTTAATTGGCTTCGTATAGCATCAAAGATCTCGGTAATAGAACTACGATTACTAGAGAAGTTGAAACCGGTGCAGTTTTCGTTATAGCCAAAGCGGGCTTTATTTTCAGCAGGAGCTTTATAAACAAGTAATGGACGTTTACTGTAATGCTGCTCGAGTTGTAGCATTACTGTATTTACAGGGTTTTTAACAGATGATTGCCCAGCTTCGACTAACGGCCAGTCTTTAACCAATCCTTTTAGAATTACAGGCTGGTTTTGCGAAAACAAATCATCATAAGGGATCGATTGAGGCGTGATCCCTTCAAGTACCTTTACGACATTTTTAGCACGGTTTTGATTCTGATCTTTATTTGTCATCATGTACGTCCTTCGTTATTTAGAAGATACTGTTTCAACAAAGGATTAATACATTGCAGATTTTGTATTTTTTAGTTCTATCAATGTTTGAAAGTTCCCCATTGAAGACAATACAAAATACAACAAACTTAGCACGCCATATTGATTTAACTCAGCTAGATTATCACCATCTAATTGAGCGAGTTTTTCTTGATTAACCGTATAATAATCAGTGAAATTAACTTCTTCTACATTACTTAGTTTAATATTGATAGATACGGGTTCTAACAAGTCCATTGTCTGAACAAGCGTATATAGTGTTTTATCGAATTGTATTCCACTATCAATAGTTTGCAGTGCTTTTTTTACATAATTTAGATAAGGTGCTTCACCACCAAATTGAAGGAAAACATCTTCACCCTGCTCAGTATTTACCCGAATATCTTCCATATCGATACAAATAACAGGATCTTGTTTCTCGTTATTATCTTTGTTTGGTTTTTTATAACCTAAACTAAATGGACCTCGTGCGAGTAATGCTGGAACAAACCGAGTAATCCAGCCACTTTCACCAACAAACAGGTTTTCATCTCTTTCTAAACCCAATATTGCGTGTAATTGTGTGAGTCCTGTTTCTGGATTTTTGTGAAATACCAATGGAAATTCTTTATGTAATTCGCCTATTTCAGTGGCGTATGCCAAAGTACGATTTACATCTAAAGTAGATGCTGGTCGTGTATCAACCTTAATATCTTTATGGTCTACATTATTTAAGACTATTGCATTGCTCATCGCATACTTCGCTTTATTATAAAGTTGCGTCATATTCCCTTAATTTCTAGGAACAATGACCTTAAAAAGAGTGAAACATTAATATCATGTTTCACTCTTAGCTAATACCAATCCTCATAAAATTTTCAACGCTAAATATGAGGAATGGCGCAGAATAGTAATCTTCAGCTAATTGATTAAGCTGAAAATATTATCCAAAGTCTAAAATTTGTAATTAGCACTTAATACAAAACGTCTATCTGCTTCTTGGACAAAGAAGATATTGTTTTTACTACGTCCATACTTACGAAGACCTTCTTCAGTTAAGTTAATAATATCTAAACTTACCGTTAAATCTTCAAGTGGACTATAGCTCACGTTAATGTCAATTTGTTCAGCTTCAGCAAAATATACCGGGTTACGCGGACCTTTACCACGGTTAGTCGTACTTAAGAACTCGTCTCGCCAGTTATAAGCAATACGTGCTGAAAAGCCTTCCATTTCATAAATTAATACTGCGTTAGCTGTATCACTTAAGCCTTCTAATGCAAATTGGTCAACATTGATAGAACCACCATTATCATAACCAATATCACCATTTACGGTCGTGTAATTTAATTGATAACCAAAACCGGTTTCACCAAAGAAATGTTGCCATGCAAATTCAAAACCATCGATTATTGCACTTTTATCGTTCACAGGACCCGTTACTTGAAATTGTAATTCTGGATCACCTGCTTGTGCAAATACATCATAAGCAGCAAAAACTTCACCCTCAAAGTTCGGATTTGCAACAGGGTCTTGAAAATCTGCAGCGCCATTTGGAAAATCAGCTGGATTTTGCAAAACTGCAGACATGGTAAATAAGTTAACTTCGTTAACATCATAACCACCTGCGGTCAGTGCTGCTATTGCATCACCTGAAGTTGTACCCGCAGCACCTGATGTCGCATCTAACAAACCAAATAATGTTTTTTGACTTTGTGCGATACCTACAAAATTTTCAACGTCTTTTCTATAGTAACCTATAGAAACTAGACTTGATTCGCTGTAATACCACTCTAAAGATAAATCAATGTTTGTTGATTCAAGCGGGTCTAACTGTGCATTACCAGATGTACCTGTTGCTACACCACCTAATGCTGTTATGCGAGGTTGAGGTGAGATAGACGTAGATTGAAACAGTTGGTCATAAGATGGTCTCGCAAGAGTTTTACTAAATGAAGCACGAGCTTTAATATCAGCATTTACATTAAGCGTAAAATCAATACTCGGGAGAAAGTTAGAGTAGTCATTTTCGTCTTTAATCGTTTCGACTGTAGAACCTAGTACAGGTAAAAAGTCGTTATCAGCTTCCCAAATTATTTGTGTAGGCAAAAATTGATTAGACGATGAAGTAACATCTGTTTGCTCGTAACGTAAACCAGCAACAATGTTTAATGTCATATCAGCAACTTCATAATCCATTTGTGCTTGAACATATAAAGATAAGATATCTTCTTCAACAGTATTATCATCATCGGTATTAATTGAACGATCCGCTAAAGATACGCCATAAGCAGGACCAACTGCATTTAGAAGTGAAACTGGGTCACCACTGAATGAAACACTACCTAATGGTATTGTTGTTCCACCTGGCGAAAGCGCATCTGCGCCGTCAACTCCTGAAAGGTCATGATCTTCAAATGCACAAGCTGTACAACTTTGGTCAAATAATCCTTCTGGAATATCGCCAGGAGACGTTACGCCCCAATCGCCCAAGGCATCAGTTGACGCTTGACGAGTTTGTGTCATTTCTGTTGAAATATATCCAACCCCAAAATCAACCGTAACCTCATCACCTAACCATTGACCTTCTATACGGAATTGGTCAACATTTGAAACTTGATTAGACATATCAGTTTGAGTCACTTGAGAGCCGATATCTGCTTTATCAAAAATCCCATTGCCATTACCGCCTTTAAGCGTATCTTCAACTAAAATGCTTGCTGCAGGAATTGGCTGAGTAAAATCAACTGTTTGAAAACCAGCAGTTGCACCTGCCATATTAAAACGAACAGAGTTAAGTCCTAGTGGACCCGCACCACCACTTGTTGCTTCTGATGACGCAACATCAAAACTTAAGCTTAAGTCATCATTTAGTTGATACGCAGCATTAAAGCCAAAAGATTTTAATTCATCTTTTGTTGCTAATGCTAAATTTTGGAAAAAGAAATCTTTACCAATAACTTGGTTATTTGCGCCACCCGTCTCAGAAAATTTAACAGGCGTAGACACTACTGGGTTTCCATCAAATTCAACGGTACTGAATTGTCGAGCAAACCATATTCCATCAATAAGTGATGTAGACTCTTTCTCATTTTTTGCATAAGTTGCATCAAAAGTTAATCTAAGGTCGTCACTAGGTTGATATTGCAAGGTTAACATCGCATTCGTACGTTCACGATTATCTTCGTTAATGCCTATACCAATGTTACTTGGTATAGCTAAAATTTGACCTATAGTAGGTTCATTTACAACGGTTGCTCCTGGGATGGTTAGAGAATCTAAATCATCGGCACCATTATACGTACGCAACTCATAGACTTCAGTACTCATATGGCGACTACCAGAATCACGTTCTTGGAATGAACCAAACAATGAAACACCAAAAGTTGAATCTTCATTGACCCAAGTCGTAACACCACTTATTTCAGGAGTGATACCGCTACCACTTTCATCTTTAACGCCTTTAACGCCAATAGATGCTGAATTTTCACTTTGCTCTAGAGGTTTGACTGTATTGATGTTTATTGTTGCACCAATACCACCAGAAGCACCCGCAGCGCGACCTGTTTTATATACTTCGATTCCGCTCACGCCTTCAGAAGCAAGATTCGAAAAATCAAATGAACGACTAGTACCTGCTGCGCCTTTATCTTGTGGGTTACCCGTTATAGTTCCTACGTTAGCTGCTGGCATTTGACGACCGTTTAAAGTCACTAAATTAAAGTTACCGCCAAAGCCACGAACAGTAACTTCTGAACCTTCACCGTTAACGCGGTTAATTGAGACACCTGTAATACGTTGCAAAGATTCTGCAAGGTTAGTGTCAGGGAATTGCCCCATATCTACTGCTGAAATTGCATCAACAACGCCTGTTGATTGACGCTTAACATTCATTGATTGAGATAAACTGCCTCTCATACCTGTTACTTGTATAACTTCAACTTTTTCTTCTTCTTTTTTAGTTTCTTCTGCTAACACTGGCACCATTACTGTAGTACCAAGCATTACACTTATAGTTTTGGCGAGTAATGATTTATTAAAGGTTTTATAATTTTTGTTAATCATGTTTATGTAGCCTATTATAGTTTTTTATTATCAAGGTCTTTTGCCAACGATACTTTACTTCCATTCGTCTATAGCTAAACCTTTCTGCTTTATTCCTATACTTTAATTCTTATTCCCCCTGGTTTTCTTTAACCTCAGAAATCCTTTTCCTATGTATACAGACGAATGATAATTATTTTTCCGCTAGTTTTTCCGTGAAAAAACTATTTTTGATAAATATTCATGATCACATAAGTATAATCTTATATAAAACTAAATCGGCGTTGTAAATTTTATGACATGCTCATACACTGTTATTTTCCTCGTTATTCTTTTGTTTCTTCAACCTTTATTTAAGTAAAAATATGATCAAGAAAACTATGTCACCAACTCACGTAGATAAGTTTATTAATCAATTTAGCGTTAAACAAATCATTGAAATGTTTGATCTGATGTCTGATGTGCTTTTTTGGGTAAAAGATGAAAATAATTGTTTTGTTTATGCAAATAAGTATTTTTTGGAACACCTTGGAGTAACATCACTTACTCAAATAATTGGATTAAATGATTTTGATTTTTCTCATGCACATATGGCTAAGCAATATAATGTTGACGATCAAAAAGTAATGCATGGTGAAGTAGTTAATAACCGTTTAGAAATGAATCATACTAAATCGGGCGATATTGCTTGGTTTACAACGTCAAAACGGCCTTTATTTAATGAACAAGGTAAACCTATTGGCTCTTACGGAATTACCCGACATTTAGAAAAAACGTCATTGGCATTGGCGGGAATGGACGCTTTAAAAGAGCCTGTCGATTATGTTCGAAAAAACTATATGCAGAATATTTGTTTGAAAGAACTCGCCGAAATAACACATTTGTCTATCAGTGCTTTAGAAAGACGGTTTAAAAAATTTTTAGGGAAAACACCTAAACAATTTATCAATGAAGTGCGTTTAGAAAATGCGCGACGATTACTCATAGAAACCAATATTGCGATTGCCACCATTGCCAATGATACGGGATTTGCAGATCACAGTTATTTTAGTCGCCAGTTTCAAAAGTTATTCGATCAAAGCCCTTCTGTATTTCGAAAAGAGCATTGCTCAAATGAAAACGCTATATAAATTTACACATTCCATTTCCTAATGATTCATTAGGTCTTAAGGTGTATCCGTAATGACTATAGAAGCTTTCTTTTCCTTTAGCGGCTAACAGCGCGATTGTTGAACCTTTCTTGGCGACGTCTGATAAATAACATTCAATTTCAGTCATCAAGGTACGGCCAATACCTTGTTGTTGATAATCAGGATCAACAACAAGATCTTGAATATAAAAGTACATAGAGCCATCACCGACTACTCGCCCCATGCCAATAATGCTAGATTGATCACGAATGACTACATGAAATAATGAATTAACTAAACTATTTTTGGCCATTTCAACGTCTGTTTCTCCCCAGCCTATTTTATACCTCAATGCTATAAACTCTTCAATTGAAGGGCTTTCGAACAAAACATTGTATTTATTAAGATTCATTGCAATTCCCATTAAAACGGCTTTCTAAGTGAGTAAAAATTCGAAAAAACGGTTTATGATGCTATGATTTTGAAAAAACTAATAGACGATTATTAGCAGGCATCGCCTGATCGTCAATTAAGGTAAGACCCGCTGAATTTGCTAGCAATAAAATTTCTTCTATATTTCGAATACCACTGTCTACATCTCTTTCTTTTAGCCATAAATCAAAATTGGCGTTACTTTCACTACTGAACTTTCCTTCATAATTGAAGGGGCCGTATATGCAGAGCTTAGCATTAGGTGCTAAATTTAACTTAATATCTTCGAAAAACTTAACCACCAATGCCCAACTGATTATATGAAGCGTATTAGCGGTGTATAATCCATCCACTGGCAGGTCACCTTTTGGCATCGACCACGTTTTGTCTAAATCAATAACGATGGGTCTTTGTACATTGGCACTACCTACTTCATCTAACCACAAATTAATACCTTGATGATTTATCGATAAATCACTGGTTTGCCACGTTAAGTGTGGTAATTGATGACCAAAGAAAACAGCATGTTGCCCTGTGCCTGAACCAATTTCTAGCACATGTTTATTTTCTGAAAATACGGTTGTCAAAATATCTAAAATAGGTCGTTTATTATTTTCGCATGCTTGAGAGAAAGGTTTATTCATCATATATAAATCTATTATTCGTCGGATTGTTTGAAAGGCAATAATTGCTGACATTGTTGTTGATACGTTAGCATATGTTCTTGCTCTTGTTGGCAAAAATCTTTAATTGCACCTCTGAAGGCTTGATGTTTAATCCAATGATAAGAATAGGTTAATATGGGTTCGAAGCCTCTCTGAATTTTGTGCTCACCCTGTGTTCCAGGGTTAAAGCTTGTTAACTTGTTTTGAATACAAAATTCAATGCCACGATAATAACAAAGTTCAAAATGTAAATTATTATATTGCTTAGTACAGCCCCAGTATCGCCCATATAATTTTTCATTATCGTAAATAAAGAGTGCACAAGCAATATCTTCTTGACCATTACTGGCGATAATCAATAAGATATTATTGCTCATGCTAGATAATATTTGCTTAAAAAACTCATAACTCAAGTGCGGTTGGTGTCCCCTTTTCAAATAAGTCAGTTGGTAAGTTAAATAAAAGAACTTAAGGTCTGCTTCTGTTATTTCATCATTAGACAACTGCCGAATGGTAATTCCTTGCTGAGTGATCGACGATCTTTCTTTGCGTGTGTTTTTTCTTTTACGTGAAGTAAAGGTATTCAAAAAATCATCGAAGCTCTCATAGTTACGATTAAACCAATGAAACTGTACTGTATTTCTTTGAAAAACATCATCAGGCAAGGCACTTTTAATTTCATGGCAATACAGAAGGTGCCAACTGTTAATATGTTCTTGTTCGCAATGTTCGATCAATGGGGAAAATAACTCATGTAATTGTACTTGCGAAGAAAGCAATTTATCACTACTAACTGGCGTAAAAGGAATGGTAGCCACTATTTTAGGGTAATACTCTACGCCATTACGTTTAAATGCATCAGCCCAGTCCCAATCAAAAACAAATTCTCCCCAAGAATGACTTTTCAAATACATTGGCATAATGGCGGTCACTTCATTTTGAATGGTTGCAACCAAATGATGAGGTTGCCAACCTTGTTTTCCACATGCAGATTCGCTTTTTTCAAGCGCATCAAAAAAGTCATAACGAAGAAAAGGACAAGGTGAATTATTTAAGTTATCCCAGTCGTTTATACTTATTTTGTCGATATTGTCGATGAAATTTATTTGCATGTTGCCATTCAATAGAAAATGTCTTTGCGGATGATGGTTGATTTTATATCACGTTAAACAAGTATTTATCGAGATTTGTATTTGAACTATTTGTCGCCCGTATAACAATTATCCCAGCAGCAAACTGAATCATCGTATCATAGGCATTGATAGACAGAGAAATAATCGCATAAGTGATGAATAATAAGACATCGAATATTATCAAATAAAACGCTCGAATATATTGTTCTATTTACCTTCTCGTTAGATCGAACTTAGCTAATCGTTCATCTCAAGTGCTTTAAAATCATTAATAAGATCGTCTATTTCATTATTGAATCGGTTACGTTGTTTTTTCGTTAAATTGTTCATAACGTAATGAAATATCTTAACTGATATATCACTATTTTTATCAGATAATTTTACATATTCATCAGACTTTAATAACTCTGGATTAGAGATAAGCTCCGTAAACATAACTTCATATTGCTGTTTACTTATGTCGATTGCTAAGGCTTGTTTAAAATCGGTGTGCCATTTTATGCGGTAATCCATTCTGTGTTTAAAAGTCGATGATAACTCTTTTACAAAATTACACACTTCGGCTTTCTGATCTTGGTTTAATTTCCCTATCCACTTTTTGAACTGCTGTTGCCTTTGCTTACATGTTTCTTTGTACCATTCTTCTTTAGTAAGTTCATCGCGGTCTTCGATACGTTCTTTATTAACACTCTCAATTTCATCAATAACTTGCTGCCTTTGGTTTTCACTCAAAGTATCGATTAATGATATTAGTTGGGGTTTGGCTTGCTCTCTCACTACAAACCAATGATATTTAATGTTCGCTAAATGATCATAAATTTTTTTTTGCGAGATACCGGAATCAACTTGTTTTTTCAAAGCGGTGAGTTGCAAGTAGTATTCTCTCAACTGTGTTTTTCTATGCCAAGAATGAAGTTCATTAAATGAAATATCAAAAACCTTTTGCTGTTCTTGGTTTAGTGTCACGTAATCATCAAGATACCAATTACTCCACCAATCTAAATTGTTATAGATAAAACTAAAACTACATGCTGATAGAAAAAATGAACTAAAGACTACTAACAAGCCATTTTTAATATGTCGTTTCATATTACGCTTCCACTCATTTTATCTGTTATCTAAAATCACTTTGAAAAGTTACTTTTATTGAAAAAGTTATGATTAGCTTTTTATAAATTAATCATAATAACAGTCCACTAAAAAAACGAGTAGGCTGTTATTATGTAACGACTTAATAAGTAAACGCGATTACGATTTTACTTTATTAATGCCTTTGTTAATTAACCATCGCATATCGTTTTTGTAACGGACACAGTAACGCTTGATATCTTCCATAATCAAATAGTTTATCGGCACTAAAAATAGCGTAATAATCGTAGCAAATAAAATACCAAAACCTAGACTTACTGCCATTGGAATTAAAAACTGCGCTTGCGTACTTTTTTCGAATAATAAGGGCATTAAACCCGCGAACGTTGTTAACGAAGTGAGTATTACAGGCCTAAATCGTCTGCCACCTGCTGCATATACAGAATCAAATAAAGCAACTCCTTCAGCGCGTTTTTTATTAATATAATCCACGAGAACGAGAGAGTCATTAACCACAACACCGGATAATGCTAATACCCCCATTAAGCTTAATAAGGTTAAATTCATTCCCATTATCCAATGACCTATTACAGCGCCAACCATTCCAAAGGGAATAACTAACATTACAACGAGAGGTTGGGCATAACTTTTGAAAGGTATTGCGAGCAAAATATATATCACAAGTAACAAGCCATACAGTCCAAATTTTAATTCATTAGAAGACTCTTTCTGATCTCTTGCTTCTCCCGCCATTTCATAGTTCATACCAGGATAACTGCTAATAGCTTTTTGTAAGAATTCTTCCAATTCTTTTTGAACAGCAGATAAGTCCCCTTGCTCTTTATCGAAATCGGCGGTAACAGAAAGCGTGCGTTGACGATCAATACGCAAAATACTTGATGGACTTAAACCAGGTACAATGTCAGCAATTTGCCATAAAGGAACTTCTTGGCGTTCCGCAACTCTGATCATCATCTGTTCTAATGTTTCAATCGACTGCCTTGCAGAAATAGGATATCTCACCATCACACGCACTTCTTCACGTCCACGTTGAATACGCTGAACTTCAAAGCCATAGACCGCTTGACGAACTTGCCTAGCGACCATATTTAAATTAAGCCCAAGTAAAGTGGCTTCGGGTTTAAGCTTTAATTGTAATTCTTCTTTTCCATCCGACATAGAATCTTCAACATCGGAAATCGCCGTAAACTCAGATAGTTTATCTTTGAATTTATCGCCTAACTCAGCTAAATCATCAGCATTTTTACCCCGTAATTCAATGTTTATTGCGGGTCTACTCCAACCTATTTCAGCACGGTAATTAAGCTGTTCAGCCCCAGCTACTTGACCCACCATTTTACGCCACTCGGCAACGAGTTGTTGTGTACCAATTTCTAAACTACGTAATTCTGGAGGAATAGTTTCAACACGAACACGACCTGTAGTTGAATTACGGCCTCCACTGATAGAATAAATGTTCTTTATGATTGACTCGCCTGATTCTGGATCAATATATTTTTCCTGTAATAACTGCGCTTGTTTAGTCATGTGAGCAACAATTCGATCTGTACTTTCAAAAGCAGTTCCCGCTGGCATTGTTAGGGTTGCTGTTGCTACCTCGCTTTGTACACGTGGGAAAAAAACAAATTTTGTTTGTCCACTCGACAATGCACCAATCACAATAAACAGTGACGACAACATGATAGCAAGTGTGGCATAACGCCAGCGAAGGGCTAATGCTAGTGCCGGTTGGTAGACTCTGGCTATAAAGGTTTCTAGGGAAGTTGATATTGCCATTTGAATTCGTGTTAATCGTGATGGAGCACCTGTACGCGGTTTAATATGTTTAAGATGCGCAGGTAACACGAGTTTTGATTCTATTAACGAAAAGAGTAAAACTGGCACAATCACATAAGGAATACTTTGATACCAACTTCCTCTACCTTCTAATAAAGCAAGTGGTATAAAAGCTGCTACCGTTGTTAAAATACCGAAAGTAACGGGTACTGCAACTTCTTGCGTACCTTTAATAGCCGCTGTAAGCGGATCTGTCCCACGCTGCATATGCTCATAAACATTTTCACCGGTAACGATAGCATCATCAACAACGATACCCAGTACTAAAATAAATGCGAAGAGGCTCATTAAATTGAGCGATATACCAAATATAGGCATTAGTATAAATGCCCCCATAAAGGACATTGGAATACCGATACAAACCCATAATGCAACAGCAGGTCTTAAGAATAAAGCGAGTAACAAGATAACTAAAAGCGCACCTTGCCAAGCACTTTTGGTGAGTGTTGCCAACCGCGCTTTAATGGACTTACTGCGATCGCGCCAGTAAGTCATGGTTAATCCTTCAGGTAAAGCTTCCTGCTTGCTGGCTATATAATCTTTAACTGCATCAGTTACTTCAATAATACTTTGGTCACCGATACGAAATACTTCTACTTCTATGGCGGGTATACCATTAAATCTTGTTCTTAATGGCGTTTCTTCAAATTCATCACGGAGAACTGCAATATCACCTAAACGTATTAATGTACCATCTTGGTCGGTTAAAATAGGAAGCTCACTAAAATCGCTTGCTCGATATGCTTGGCCTATACTACGAATAAAGATGTCACCACCTTCAGTTTTTAAGTTACCCGCTGACACGTCCATAGAATTACGTCTTAATGCATCTGAAACTTTTTCTAACGTAAGGTCGTACTTTCTTAACGACCACTCAGGTATTTCGATAGATATTTCAAAGCGAAGCGAATTATCAACGCTTACTTGTGAAACTTGCGGTAACGAAGCAAGCTCATCTCGAACATCTTCAGCAAGACGACGTAAGGTGAGACCATCATAATCGCCATACATCACAATACCTATTGCATCGCGCATTCTTTGAGGCATAGTAACTAGTGGGCGCTCAGCTTCAACTGGGAAATTATTGATGGCGTCAACACGTGACTTCATTTCATCAAGCATTTCTCTTACGTCAAAACCATCCTCAACTTCAACCGTTACCGTTGAACGGCCTTCATTAGAGCGCGAGGTCATTTCACGAATTCCCGCGATATCTTGAATTGCTTCTTCAATTTTTATTGTTAACCCTTCTTCAACCTCTTGTGGCGAAGCTCCAGGTAAGACTGTGCTAACTTGCACGGTATTAATTTCAAATTCTGGAAACAAATCAACGGGTATTTTATTCGATAAACTATAAAGTCCAGCGACAACAATGATTAACATTAAAAGATTGGCTGCAACATCGTTGCGAGCAAACCAAGCGATTAAACTATGCATAATATGCTCCTATTTTGCTGTAGTTGCGGTTGGTTTTGTCTGCATTTTTTTTGCTACAGCTAAACTTGCTTGATCATCATTCAGTGACTTTACACGTGTGCCTGTTGCTAGATTTGCGGTAGGCGTTAAAATAAGTTGCTCGCTGGAATTTATTGCTGCGGAATTATCGTTAATGCCTGATGATGCTGAAATTACCACAGACTGTGCATCTGTCCATAAAGGGCTAATTAATCTTTTTTGCAATAATCCATTATTAGCTAATGCGATCATATTACTCTGACTAACGGCACGTCTTGGAATAGCGTAAACATCCATTAATTGATTACCCTCAATCTTAGCTCTTAAAAACTGTCCTACGCGCAAAGCCGGCAATTCTGGTGAACTGACAAAAGGATTGTCAAGTTTAGCTACAACGTAAAGCATGCGAGTTGATGAATCAAAAGCTCCTTCACTGCGCACTAACTTGCCTTCCCAAGTGAAAGTTTTACCGCCTAATTCACCTTCAAAAAGCACCGCAGGTAAATGATCTTGGTTTTTTTCTGGTGTGTTACCTTGTGTTTGAGAATAATCAGGTAATTTAATGTGGGCTAAATCTTGAGCTTTTACAGGTAACCTGACTTCAATGAAGTCAGTTGAGTATATTTCAGCAATAGTTTGAGAAGGATTAAGTACTTGTCCTAAATCCACCATTTGTTTTAAAATTTTTCCATCAAACGGCGCTTTAACTTCAGTTCTTTCAAGGTTAAGTTCTGCTTTAGCTAATCGAGCTTTAGATGCATCAAAAGACGCTAATGCAGCTGCTACTTGTGGTTTCCTCAATGCTAGGTCTCGACCACCTTCACTTCCTGGTGTTGCATTCCAGTCACGCTCTGCTACATCGGCTTGTGCTAATTCTTCTTTATACTTTACCCATGCATCAGCGACCGTTGATTTCGCAACATCGACTTCAATTTGGTAATCGCGAGGATCAATAGTAAGCAGAATATCTCCCTTTTTAAAAGACAAACCCGCACGAATATTATTGGCTACTTCAATAACACGACCACTCACTTCTGAGACTAATTGTGTTCGTGTTAAAGGCTCAGCAGAACCATAAGACTTAATCCAAACGGGATAATTAGAGGCTTCTAATTGGACTGTTTCTACCCCAACTGAACTTGGTGGGCCACCTCCCCATTTTCGAGCACTGGGTTTATTGGCAAACATCGCAGCGATGATTGAAAAAGCAATAATGAATATGACAATTGTTACAATTAAATGTACTCCCCAAACTACGGGTTTATTTGACACTTCAGAGACTTCCACCGTTTCTTTTGGTGAATTAATTTCAGTCATTTAACACTCTCTTAGATTATATTTATGGGGCTATTTCTTTTAAATAGTGTAGTAAATCAACACTATTCATAAATTATTAAGCGATATACGTTAAATAGCGTTATTTAGTTTACTTTCGCTTAAAATAATAAAATACAATAATGTGAAATGCTATCTAGTTTGAGTGATTAAACGTTGTTTTTAGAGCTGTTTTAGCACTGTCTTACGTAACCGAGCAATAAAGCCCATGCTATATGTACTCTCGATAAGATTTCGTACAGCCTCAGCTTTATCTTGATCTGCTTGATAGTTTGATGACCATTCAATCAGTGTTTTTCCCGGACCACTTGATGTGAGTATTACCGTTGCAACATAATCAGACATTGGCCAAGGTGATTCAAGTAAACGATAGGTAAACGTCATATTACTCTCATCATGAGCTTCGCAGCGTTCAACGACTTTATCTAAATCGAACGCTATATGCCTTATCATACCGACACCAGAGCCTTCTTTTTTTACAATTTTACCCGTTGCCCAGGATTTTATGTCGCCAAAATCACGGAGGTGCTGCCAAACAATATTCGCATCTGCTGGTAACTCTTCTTTAACTTGCACTTTATAATTTTTCATTGTAATTCTACCAAATAGTTATTTATACGTTTCATCGTTCAACTTAATGCTCATTATTCAATTGAGCTTCCCATAAGGCGGCGTACAAACCATTTTTTTCTAATAAATCAGAATGACTGCCTTCTTCAGCTATTTCACCCTTGTTTATAAATATAATTCTGTCTGCATCGATAATTGTGGATAACCTATGAGCAATAACCAAACTCGTTGAATTTTTAGATATGTCTCTAAAAGCAGCTAAGATTGCTTGTTCTGAGTGACTATCAAGCGATGATGTTGCTTCATCAAAAATGAGTATAGGAGGATTCTTGATAATAGTTCGAGCAATAGCTACTCGTTGCTTTTCACCACCACTTAATTTTAATCCTCGCTCACCAACAACTGTTTTCACCCCCTCTGGTAGTAATTTTATAAATTCATCGAGATGCGCTAGTTTAATGGCTTTATAAACGTCTTCATCACTCGATGAAGGATTTCCATAACGAACATTTTCAAAAATTGATTCATTAAAAAGAACAGTGTCTTGGGGAACAACTCCAATAGCTCGACGTAATGACTTTAACGTTACTTTTTTTATGTCTTGTCCATCTATACAAATCGAACCATCATTTACATCATAAAATCTGAATAACAATTTCATCAATGTCGACTTGCCGTGTCCACTTGGACCTACAATGGCAATTTTCTCTCCAGCGTTAACTGAAAAGCTAACATTACTTATTATTTGTCTTTTTTTGTTATAGCAAAAATTAATGTTATTAAAGTCGATTTTTCCACTAAGAACATTTAATTCTTCAGCATTATCTGCATCGAAAATTTTAGGTTTTATCGACATTAAGCTAAATAAATGTTCTATGTTGGCAAGCGATCCTTTAATTTCACGGTAAACGAAACCTAAGAAATTTAAAGGTAAAAATATCTGCATAATAAAGGCGTTAATAAGTACGAAATCGCCTAGTGTCATTTCCCCCTGAGTCACTTTAAAAGCGGCTAACATCATCATTGCAGTAATCGCAGTTGCAATAATAAAGGCTTGTCCGCCATTTAGCGCAAATAGAGAAAGCCTGTTTTTACGTTTTGCATTTTCCCAAGCTTCTAAATCTTTATCATATCTATTCGCTTCAAAATCTTCGTTTGAAAAGTATTTTGTTGTTTCATAATTAAGTAAAGAGTCAATAGCATGATTATTACTGCTTGAATCAGCCTTATTTGCCTCTCGTATAAACTTCACACGCCAATCAGTAGTTTTAACAGAGAAGGTAATATACCCAGCAATGGCGAGTAAACTAATAGCAGAAAAACCAATTGAATAGTTATAAAGTAAAACACCTATTACCATGGTAATTTCAAGCAATGTAGGAACGATGTTAAACACCATAAAACGCATGAGAAAGTTTATGCCTGATGCACCACGCTCAATATCTCGGGCTAAGCCCCCTGTTCTTCTGTCTAAATGGTATTCTAAATCTAATTTATGTAAGTGTTTAAATACATTTAAACTAATTCTTCGAATCGATCTTTCAGTAACTCGACCAAAGAGCACATCTCTAATTTCACCGAAGATGACATTAGACAAACGCACTAAACCATAAGCTAAAACAAGTCCAACAGGCACAACTAATAATGAGGCTTGGTCAAATTGTGAAGTATCAATGCCGTCGACAATATATTTAAGAATGAATGGCAGGCCTACACTCGCAACCTTCGCTAATATCATGAAGCCAACAGCAAAAAGTACCCGCTTTTTATATTCTATAAGGTAAGGGAAAATATCTTTGATGATACTCCAACTAAAATGTTCAGCTTCTACTTCGTTAATTCTACTTGCTCGCATGTTTTTTGTTACCGTTTTAATATTTGAAAACAACTGAATTAACCATTATTTTCTGATAGTGAATGTAAAGAGTATATGGAAAGGCATTTCAATTTTTTCATAAAATTAACACCTGTTATATCATTGAAATGTATAAGGTGATAGTTAATAAAATAACGAATTATTTAGTCATCTAACTCAACTAAACTTTAATCGCTTTAATCACTTGAAACAATTAGGCTGAAGTTAGAATAAAATAAAACAGCAACTTCATTATATGTGTTTAAATGGACATGTTAACCATATGTTGTGTATATATAATGTTGCCATTCTTTAAATTCTAGTTAATATGGCTATTAAAAACTATCCCGAAGCAAAGCATACCTTTGCTTAGCCCTCAAATAAGTTGATACTGACAATTATGTCACTTTTCAGACAATGAAAACTGAGTCTAGGAATATTATACATGCCATTTAAAGTTATCGGTTTTCTTCTGGCTTCTTTATTGATCTCGACTTCTATTGAAGCAGCGACAACTTATGATTTTTCCACCCGCAATCCAGGTATAAACGCTTTTGCTTATGAAGGTATAAATTCCTCAGCTTTACCTATAGATAACACTTTTCCATCAGATGAACATTCTAGTGCTGAATATAGCAATATTGTTGCAAATGATGGTGCAGTAAATAGTATTGAAACACAAACAAACAATAATTATCCTACGATTAGGTATGTTTTTGAGCTTGATGAAAACGTAGTAGACATAAATCAATTAGATTTTTTTTGGAACGGCTCAAGTATTAACGAAAACAATGGTAAAGATGACGGTGCTTCCTTATATATTTTTAACTTTGATACAGATAGTTATGAGGAAATTGCTACGTCCGGTGATACAGATACTGAAGTAGACTTAACACATACAATTTCAGCTAATTTCAATGAATACATTGATGAAGATAACAATAACGCTTTAACGCTATTGATCGTTTCAAACGATGGCGCTAATGGTAATAAAAATAATGAAATCAATACTGATTATATAAGTATTGAAGTAGATGTTCTGCTAGGGGATCCTTTATTAGAATACCGCTTTGAGGAAACCAATTGGGAAGGTAATTCAACACCTATTATCGATAGTTCAGGCAATGGTTACCATGCTAGGGTTGACAATAACTCTGTACCTGAAATTGGATCGCCTGCCCTCTCAGGTGATCCTGGTACTTGTGGATATGCTAATCAAGATGACGGTTCTATACAGGTAACAGGTTTACCTCTAGACACATCCACCGACGGTATAAAGACCACAGTAACTTTCTGGATGAATTGGGACGGAACTGAAAACTCCATGCCAATCGGTTGGACTACTCACGACATTTGGATGGTAAGTGGTTCTATCGGCTTTAATACTGGACGTGGCGATGTCTATGGTATTTCAAGTGCGGGATTAGCTAATGGTTGGCATCATGTGGCTGTAGAATTTACTAATGGGAGTGTAACGAGCAATCGAATGCATATCGATGGCGTATTACAAACACTGACACAACGTCGAAACTCGCCAAATAACAACAATGCTTATGTAGGTAGCGAACTTCGAATTGGCGGGTGGACTAATAATTCAGGTTATGACTTTAACGGTTTAATAGACGAGGTACGAGTTTATGAGAGCGCTTTAACAACAGACCAAATAACAACTATAATGGATGAACGACATCCTTGTCCAATACCAGATGCCGAACCCATATTAGAATACCGTTTTGATGAATTAAGCTGGAATGGCGATAATTATGTTTTTGACAACTCTGGTAATCTAAATAATGGCAGCTTAATTGGAGGAGTTACATCAGTTGCAGGTAAAATTTGTACTGCTGCTCACATCCCTTATAACAATAGTGCATCAACAATTGATGCAGTTGATACAGAAATCGATTTTGATACTATTGTAGGTTCCAGTGGGACTATCAGTCTATGGTATAACGCTGAAAGTGATTGGGAAGATGGGGTTGATAGAAGATTATTCGATGCCACTGATGGTGACAAATATTTTTTTGCAGAAATAACATCGGACGGGCGCGTTAAATTTTGGTTTGAAGATGGCAATGACGGCGATTACCAAAAAACTACCGTGAGTGCATTTACCGTTAACGCTGGGGAATGGAAACACTTGACGTTTGTTTGGGATATACCAAATAGTACAGCCCAAATTTTTGTTGATGGTATCGAACAAAATATTTCCGGAGGAACAGGTGGAACAACATCATTAACAGGTTTTGATACGCTTTACTTTGGTGACAACCGCGATGCATCTTATATAACAGGTCAATCATCTGCCGATGGTATTATTGATGAAGCATTGGTATTTAATTCAATATTGACATCAACCCAGATCGAAGCAATATTCACGAATCAGGATGATGGTAATAATTATGATGGCAGTACTCGAACCTGTCCAACGCCAGCGATACCACTACTAGAATATCGTTTTGAAGAAGAAACGTGGAATGGAAGTTCTGGTGAAATCATTGACAATACGGGTAATGGACATCATGCACAAGTCAACAATAACTCAACACCTATAGCAATCGCACCAGCTTTATCAGAAGACCCTGGAACCTGTGGTTACGCTTCTCAAAATGATGGTTCAATTCAAGTAACCGGATTACCACTAGACACAACGACTGTTGGTGTAAAAACCACAGTTACCTTTTGGATGAATTGGGATGGCACCGATAATGTCATGCCTCTTGGTTGGAATTTCCATGACATTTGGATACGTAACGGTAGTATGGGATTTAATACTTTCAGCAGCGATATATACGGTATTTCAACTTCAGGTCTCGCTAATGGATGGCATCATGTCGCTGTAGAGTTTACTAACGGCAGTGTTACCAGTAATCGTATGCACATTGACGGTGTAGAACAAACATTAACGCAACGATTTGGTACCCCAAATAATAATAATGCTTTTGTTAATTCACAAATGCGAGTTGGTGGTGTATCTAATTCCACAGGTTACGATTTTCATGGTTTATTAGATGAATTTAGAGTTTATGAGAGTGCGTTAACTACAGCACAAATACAAATCATTATGGCTGAACGCCATCCTTGTGATACTCAAGTTATCGACCATTATCAAATTATTCATGATGGCAATGGCTTAACCTGTGATGCAGAAACGGTAACTATTAATGCTTGTACTAATACCTATGATGGCTCTTGCACCTTAAGTGATCAATCCGTGACCTTAGATGTTGTAGCAACAGGTTCTAGTGCTATTACTGATAGTATTAGCTTTACTGGTACAACTACTGCTAGCATTCCATATACTTTTGCAGAATCAACCGTATTATCGATAAATAATGAGTCAATTGTAGCAGCGAACTCCATCGTCTGTTTTGATGGCAGTACCAACGATTGTAATTTGTTATTTGCTGATGCGGGTTTTAGATTTCTAAATGGAAGTTCTGGTTCGTCTGAAGTTATTACAAACCAAATTGCAGGTACAAGTTTTCCATTAAGAATAGAAGCAGTTCAAAATAACAATGGTGTATGCGAAGGTTTATTTACCGGAAATAAAAATGTCAACTTATCACAAGAAAACATCGACCCAAGTGGCATAGACGGCCTGAGTTTTAGTATTAATGGTAATGACATTGCAAAGTATACAGATGGTGTTACCAGCACAACATTAAATTTTGAAACTGTTAGTCTTGCAACATTCCCCACACCTATTTATCACGATGCAGGACAAATTAGATTACATGCGAGTTATGATATAGGCGGTGTATCATTAACAGGTAGTAGTAACGCTTTCTGGGTCAGCCCAGCTGAACTGGTGATTAGTGCCAAATCTGGAACAACTGATTTAAACGGTACTTCAGCTGATTCAGTCACAACCTTTATAGCAGGAGCAAGCTTCGATTTAACGATAACTGCATATAATAGCTTAGGTGTTATCACACCAAATTATTCACCCGGACAAATTCAATTAAAATTAGAACGCACAGGGCCAACCATTAATGGCGCAGATGGTGAATTAACTTATGGTAGCGGTGGATTTATAACCAGCACATTAGCCGCAGCTACACCCACGTTCGACAATGTAACACTAGACACTACCATAATAGCCGGTGTTCTTGGATCTTCTGATGCGTATTATTCGGAAGTAGGTTTACTTAATTTAGATGTTCAAGACAATAACTATGGTAACGTCAATATTATAGTTTCGGCGACTGATATTAACATTGGGCGTTTTATACCTGACCATTTCAGACAAACAATGTTGGACGATGGTGCTTTTAAAGTAGGGTTAATTGCTGGAACAACGTTTGCCTATAGTGGCCAAAAAGACGAATCAACTGGCCTCATTGGTGCCATTTCATATTTAACACCTCCTGTTTTAGAAATCACCGCTTACAATAGCCAAAATGAAATTACCCAAAACTATATTGATGATTTTGCAAAACTTAGAGAAGCTAAAACAAGTTCAAATCTATTGGATGGCGTGTTTTTTGATACGATAAGTACTACTCATGTTAATACATTGGAAGTTACCGGTGATATCAGTACATTAGGAGATTATGGTGACGGTAGTGCATATGGCAAAATAACATATACCCTCGCTAGTGATCATCATTTCACTTACACAAGAAATAGTCTTAGTATTGTTTCACCCTTTGACGCAGCTCTTGAGTTACCTATCGCTAGTATTCAAGACAGCGATAATGTTCAACTTAAACCAGAGGATACAAATATATACTTCAGTAACCCTACATTCTCTTCAGATCTACTTAATACCGTTGAAATTCGTTTTGGACGTTTAGTACTAGAAAACAGCTTTGGCTCTGAAACATCAGATTTAGCTCAATCTATGCAGCTTGAACATTTTAATGGTACCGATTTCATTGTTACTTCTGACAACGATTACGTGAGCTTTAATGCCACTAAAATTGCCCTCGAAAATATTAGTTTAGATCCATCTTTGACTAATGTTATTGGAGGTACGGGGAATTTCTTTTCGGGAAAAACACGGGATATTGAATTAGAAGCTCCAGGTACAATAGGGAAAATAGGTGTGACCTATGATATATATGATTGGTTAGAATATGATTGGCCTACTTCGGGCACTGGTGATCAAACCTTTGACGATGACCCTACAGCAGAGGCCACATTTGGTGTATTTCGAGGAAACGACCGAATAATTTCATGGCGAGAAGTTGGTAATTAAGGATAAGTTAAATTGAAATAATTAATTATCTGCTTTTTCTCAGCTAAGTAGGTAATTATTGACTCGAAATATAAAGCAACATAGTATTTATCATACTTATTAAGCGTTGATGACTTTAGTAAATAGTTGTCTTCTCTTTGAACAAACAGTTCACGAATTTTTTGGCATTACCATAATAATAAACGCAACATTCGATTTCGTAGATTGATATTGCTGATAAGCCTTTAATTCTTCATCTATTTTTGCAAGGAAACCACATGATTTCGATCACTCTAAATGGCCGCGAACAATCGTTCGATGTTGAAGGCGATATGCCTTTACTCTGGTTGATTCGTGAAGAAGCGGGCCTTCGAGGCACTAAATTTGGCTGTGGCATAGCACAATGTGGTGCGTGTACCGTTCACATTGACGGTCAAGCAGTACGTTCTTGTGTGTTTCCCGCCATTGCTGCACAGGATAAACAAGTTAATACAGTTGAAACTTTAGGTTCAAAAGACGTGCCTCATGCCTTGCAAACAGCGTGGCTCAAACATCAAGTACCTCAATGTGGGTATTGCCAGTCAGGCATGATGATGGCAGCTGCCGCATTATTGAAAAACATCCCAAAACCAAGCGATGCAGATATAGATACAGCCATGACTAATATATGTCGTTGTGGCACTTACAGTCGAGTAAAAGCTGCCATTCTAGATGCTGCAAAGGAGATGTCGTCATGAGTATGACTCGTCGAATGTTTGTTATTGGTGGCGCTGCAATTGGTGGCGGATTAGCATTAGGTGTGATTGGAGTGGGCACACATTTAGCACTTCATGATCGCCTTGACGTTCAGCGCGAAGGCACCCCTAAAGATACGTTGCTTAATCTCTGGATCCGCGTCAATGAAGACAATACCGTTACGGTTCTTTCACCTCATACTGAGATGGGTCAAGGTGCAGGCACAGGTTTAACCCAAATCGTTGCAGACGAACTTGATCTTAACTGGGATCAAATCAAACTTGAACTCGCCCCACCTACCACGGAATTTTCAAATGGTGGTATATTCGAAGGTTTCGTTGGTGAAATGGTGGGTAAAGCGCCGCCATGGGCTGAGCACATTGCCAGAAATGCATTCAACCGTCTAGCCGATTTGCTCAATATGCAAATGACAGGCGGTAGCGGTTCCATTCGCTTTACAGGTTGGCAAGTTATGCGTGAAGCCGCTGCGGCTGCGCGTAAGATGCTGATTAACGCAGCCATTGATAAACACGGAGCTAGTGCTAATACCACGACTGATGCTGGATTTGTTATCGATGGTGATAAGCGCTGGAGTTACGGTGAACTAGTTGAACACGCTGCAACCCTAGAGGTTCCTGAAAACTACACACATCGTGCACAAAGCGATCGCAAATTTATTGGTAAGGCGATGCCTCGCCATGATTTACCAGAAAAAGTATTTAATGAAACTCAATACGGCATTGACCGCCATGTTGAAGGAATGCGCTATGCAGCCATTGCTCACAGCGGTGTATTTGGTGCTGATGTAGCAAGTATCGAGAATATTGATGAAATTACGGCTATGCGTGGAGTCATTGCCGTTGAAAAAATGGGAGCATCTGTTGCTGTCATTGCAGATAACCCATGGCGCGCTGAAAAAGCAGCTAAATCTTTAAAGCTGTCTGCAGTTTCTCATGAAAACAGTAAGATGAATTCAGCCAGTATTGAGGCTTTTCAACGTAAAAGCCTACAAGGTGATCTGACCGATGCGCATACGGTTGGCGATGTTACGTCCATAAAGAGCGATTCAAGTGAAACGGTCGAAGCAGAATTTTGGGTACCTTATTTAGCACACGCCACCATGGAGCCTATGAACGCCAGTGCATGGATGGAGGAGAACAAACTACACGTTGCAGCTGGTGTCCAAAATCCTTTATACGCACGAGTTCATGCGGCAAAAATTGCTGACATGGACGTTGATCACGTCGTTTTCCATGCGCATTCAATGGGTGGCGGCTTTGGACGTCGTGTTGGTTTTAGCATGAGCGGTGACAATCCTATTATGTGGATTGACGAAGTTGTCACATTAGTGAAAAAACACAAATTCCCTATTAAGCTTACTTGGTCACGAGAAGCAGATACTAGACAAGATGTTTATAGACCAGCAGTACTTGCTAATTTCTCTGCACAGCTAGATATTAATGGTAAGCCAAACTATTGGAAATCTGCAAGTTATGGCAGTGAAGGTGGCGCTCCAGCATCGATGACGCCGTACAACGTAGATAATGTTCAAGTACAGTTTGCTAATCATCCTTCCCCAGTTCCTACTGGATTCTGGCGAAGCGTAGAAAACACCCAACACGCATTTTTCAATGAAAGCTTTATTGATATGCTCGCTGAAAAAGCACAGATAGATCCGATTGAATATAGATTATCACTATTAGACAAAAATGATCGTCATGCTAAGTGTCTCATCGAAGTAGCTAAACTTTGTAATTGGAAGCATGGTGTTAACGCTGACGGTAAAGCCATGGGCGTTGCAGTACAAAAAAGCTTTGGAACCATGGTAGCAACTGTTGCTGAGGTCTCAATACAATATGACAAAGCGCGTGTACACCGAGTTTGGATCGTTACCGACAGTGGTGTGGTTGTAAACCCCGACTCAGCAAAAGCTCAAGTTGAGGGGGGTATGTTGTTTGGATTAACCGCTGCGTTATATGGACGATGTGATATTGAAAATGGTGGTGTTAAACAAAGTAATTTCCATGACTACCCCATTATCAAGATGAACGAAGCGCCTACTTGTCATATAAAGCTTTTACAAAGTGATAATGAACCCGGTGGATTTGGTGAAGTGGGTGTGCCAACTATCGCACCAGCAGTTGCGAACGCACTAGCATTATTTGGTAAGCGACCCACTCGTCTTCCGATCAACGCGTAAAGCATACTTTATATATGTGTTAGAGAACAGGTGTCATAACTGCACCTGTTCGCTTTTTAAATTAACCTCTATCAATTAAAAAAATCGAAATTAACGAAAGGTTTTTACTTATTTATGAAATGAGTCATCAGGTATTCCTTTAAAACAATTTAAAACATAAGGAAAGCCATCCGTAATAAAATAACCGTAAACACCATCTAACGTCATACCATTGCATTCATCAAGATCACCGTAGTCCTCTATATATTGGTAATCATCTCGATAAGTGCCATCATAATTACCACCTGGGCTATCTGTGCCTGAAGGACGGCTACCAGAGATCACTTGAAAACTAGAAACTGCTTTTCTAATCGTACCATTATCATCAAAATAAGGACCAAAAATAGGGTACCCATCGGCAGCGAAGCCAACTAAAGGTGAAACTACACTGTCATTATCATCAAGATATAAAGCATTAGGTTTGCCATGGTAATGATAACTACCATTACCTTGAGAATGGGCGTTATGAGAATCAACAAGAAAACCATTAGCAGCGAACATGGGATCATATCGCCACGCTTGATTAATATCATTACACCCTATTTTACCATCACCGACTCCAAAACAAGCTGCAGCGAGCAAATCAACTTTAACGCCATTTAGCAAAATTGCATTATCGGTAACTAAACTTAATGCTGTTGTAGATGCTTCATCAGATGGTGCTGCAATGATTTGAAAGCTGTTATTTTGAGCACTCACATTGTTTGGAAAAGCCCGTGTTCCGTCATTAAAATCGTGGTTAGGAATATTATTTGTTTGAAAAACACAGTAATCACCTGATAAGCTAATGGTTAATTCACCATTGAAAACAGTGCTATTATTTACATCGAGTACTGACGACTGATAACTTTCAAGGTAGTCACCACAATTAGCACTGCGAGAAGTTAAAATGGCATTAGTTAAATCTAAAGGTGATGTAGCCTCTTCATTACGAATTATTTGTGCTTGTGCTTTAAGTTCAGCAATAACCGCCGTATTACCAATGTCATCAATAAGGTTGACAGTCTCACTAATGTAGTTATTACGGTCAGAATTAGTACCGTCATCTAATAAATATAAAGCTTGAGAGCCGTCTTCATATTCGATAAGTTTATGGGTATTATTTCTCACTGCCCACCCTGTTACATCACTACTTTCAAATTCACTATAATTATAGTCACGTAAGCCAGTTCCTGATTGCGAAAGCAAATCTACAAAACTATAACTGTCATTAAGTTGAGTTACTGAATTTCCAATAAAATGACTAATCGTGGCATAAAAATCAGTGGTGTTTACCAGTGCACTTTCTCGTACATTTTGACGAGTAACGCCTTTACCTGAAACCACCATAGGTACGCGAATTCCCCCTTCAAACAAAGACCCTTTGCTGTGTGTTCTATTATAGACACTCGCATCAATCACGGCCGCGGGAGTACCATTATCACCAACATAAATAATTAACGTATTATCACGTTCATCTTCTGGTAAAGAGGCCAGTAAACGCCCTATTTCGGAATCCATGGCTTCAATTGCGGCTAAATAATATTCACGTTTATTAGTGTCTATATCATCACCTGTAAGGTGATCACGGCTATGCAGCTCATCTGGTGGCAAATGAAATGGGGAATGTGGCGCAACATAAGCCAGCCACATAAACCAAGGTGTATCTTGCTCGTTTTGTTCATTAAGCCAATCGATTGCCAGGTTAGTAATTTTAGTTGTGTGATATTCGGTACTTACTGTATTGACTCCGTTTTCAGTGAGATCCCATTCATAATAATCAGATAACGTGCCGGTTATTGTGCCTGCGTAATAATCAGCGCCACTATCAATAGGATGAGATAAATCAGGATTACCACCACCCAAGTGCCACTTACCAACGATTGCAGTTTTATAATCATCATTCTCACTGAACGATTTGATATAGCGTTGTAAAGTGATTTTTTCACTGTTCATTGCAGCAGGAACATAACTAATACCACTATTAATACCATGTTGCCCAGTAATTAAGGTACCACGCGTTGTGGTACAAGCAGGTGTTGCCCAAGCATTGTCAAAAGTAAGACCTTGTTCCGCGAGTAAGTTAATTGTTGGCGTATTAGGTAGGTCACTAGAAAAGCTATACTGCGCTGAAGCATCAACACCTTGGTCATCAGCAATGATGAGTAAAACATTCGGTTTATTGTTAGATTCAATACTAGGAATGACACCAGTGAAAGCGCTGATTACTGATTCAGAAAAACCATCGTTATCTGTAAAGTTCACGGTAACAAAAAGGCTATAACCTATGTCTAGTGTCGTAATTAAATAATCGAGTGAGTTTTCATTTGTTATGTCGCTATTGATGCTATTTTGAGTGCGTTGCCATTGGTAATTCAATGTGCCTAAGCCATTAGCATCAGATAAATTCTGGCTTAGTGTTAAGGTATCACCAACATTGAACTGACCCGTAATAATTACTTCACCCTCTACTGCACTATTAACAACAGGAATAACTGGTTCTTCATTCTGACCTGAATCAGAACTAGAACCACCACAAGCGGAGAATAAAAAAAGACTGATCACCACAATTGAAATTTTAAACACATTAATACCTGAAAATTTCTAATAAAATTGTACTTTAGTATAGTAAATAATATGTCAATTTATGTCGGAGGAATGTAAAGATAGGTAAATTAAATACCCTTGTTAAAATTAACTGTCGCCAAACGGCCACCAATAATATCTTTATTTTGATATTGCCATGCCATTTTTTTAACAATTTTATCGACTAACCGCAAACCTAATCCATAGCCATAATCTGCGCCACTGTGATCTAAAGCCCCCTCACTTTTATTCACATTTTCAACAATGACAAAACCTTCCGAGCATTCAATGTTAACTTCACCTTCAGCGGTATATTGAAAAGCATTACGAATTAAATTATTGAGGACTAAACGACAAGGTGTTTCAAAAACTTTTATATGACTAGGGGGTAACTTTAGTAAGACTTCCACTTTTTTGCTTTGTAATAAATATTGATTATCTTCAATAAGGTTACTGATCATCAAATTTAAATCGACTTCTACTAAAGCTAATGTCTGTTGATTATCTTTCTCTGTTGATTGCTCCTGGCTAAGCCACAATAATGTTTCAGTCGTGTGTTGCATATTGAGCGCTGCTCTACTGATACGAGCTAAGGATTGCTGACCTTTATCTTGTTTATTTTCAACCGCTAAGATACGCGTTAATAACTCGCTGTTACTTTTTACTACCGCAATAGGAGTTCGTAGTTCGTGGCTCGCATGACGTAAGAAATCTTGCTCTTTATCAAGCATTGCACTGAGTCTTAATAACCCCTTTTTTTGTTGATGGGCAATAGCTGTTAACTCTTTGAATTCAAAGTTTGGTGTTTGTTGGTTAACATTTTCAAGGGTTAAACTTTCAACCCAGTCGCCAAGTTGATAAAACGGTTTTAAAGTACGGTCTAATAATAGTTGTACAGAGAAGTGCATCACCAGTAAAAAAATTAATGCGATTGGCCAGGTCAGTTTGAGCATTTTACTGATGCCTATTTGGCTTAACGCATCATATTGTTGAGTATCAATTTTTCGCACTAAATAAAAGGTTTTTCCATCAAATAAAGGCTGTGCAATAACAAAAAGTACTTGCTCTGGCCAAGGAATAATATTTTCATACCCCATGACTCGACTATTATCCATCATCACTTCAGTTACATTTTCTAAAGCCGCAAAGTGATTTTTCGCCCAAACGGGTAACTGCTGCCAACCTATATAACCTTGAAAATGAAGGGTGTTTGGTGGAATAATTTGATGATCATTTTGATATAATTCAGCAAACTGATTACTTTCTAAATGAAGATCTTGAAAATTGGCTTCATCCAGTCCACGAACAAAATAAAAATTAATCACTAAGGTGTAACTAAGCACTATAACCAAAGCGATAATACTTTGTACTTTTAAAACATAGCGCCGTAGCGTTTGCTGTTTATTCTTATCATTATTGTTATCAATCACAAAAATTCACTTATTTTAAGATAAACGAAAAGCAAAACCTTGCCCTGCCACAGTATGAATAAGCTTACTTTCATTTTTCATATCAACTTGTTGTCTCAACTTAAATAGATGTACTTTCAAACTATCACTGTCTGGTAACTCGTCGCCCCAAACAGCTTGAAGCAATTGTTGTTTTGACACAACTGTCGGTGATTTTCGCATCAATACTTCGAGAATTTTCCAACCCGTTGGTGATAACGTTAGAGAGCGGTGCTGTCGTTTTAACGTTTTCGCAGCAAAGTCAGCATCAACACCGCATAGCGATAATATCTTCGTTTGTCCACTGCGCCGGCTTGCTAACACACGAATACGAGCAATAAGCTCTCGCATTTCAAAGGGTTTAACTAAGTAATCATCTGAGCCTACCGCAAAGCCTGCTAGTTTGTCATCTAAAGTATCGCGTGCCGTTAGCATTAAAATAGGTGTGCTAATGCCTTGTTCGCGCATTTTTTTACAGACGGTTAATCCGTCCATACGAGGCATATTTACATCGAGAAGCATCACATCAAAATGATGTTCATTAATAAGCTGTAATCCTGCAATACCATTAGCGGCGTGATCGCAATTTATCTTTTCTAATTCAAGATAATCGACTACCGTTGCCGCTAAATCTAGATCATCTTCAACGAGTAAAACATTTATTTTCATCGACTGATCTTAAAGAAACTAGCATATAAAACGGGAACAACCGCTAAGGTTAATATGGTGCCTACGCCTAAACCAAAAGCCAATACCGTTGCCATACCATAGAACATTGACATAGGGTCTATTAACAAAGGAAGTAAGCCCATGATAGTGGTAACTGTAGTCATAGCAATTGGGCGTAAACGGGTCAAACAAGAATTAACAATCGCTTGGTAATCACTTTCCGCCGTTGAGCGTTCAATTTCGATACGGTCAATTAATACAATCGCATTATTAATGATAATACCTGCCAAACTATAAATACCTAACGACACCATAAAGCCAAAAGGTGCGCTCATAACCAATAACCCGATAATAGTACCAATAAGAGATAAAGGGATCGTGAGTACAATAATTAATGCCCTACGGAACGAATTAAACTGCATAACTAACAATATTAGCACCAAACCAATAACCATTGGCATACTCGCACCAAGCGCTTGTTGAGCTTCTTTAGACTGAACAATAACGCCATCATACTCAATCAGGTGATTTACCGGTAAATCTGACTTCAAGGCTTCGATGTCTGCATCAATAATCACTTTTAAATCTTCGGCTGTCATCTCAGTATTACTGGCTTCAATAGTGATAGTGGTGAACATGTTTTCGCGTTGAATTTTTGAATACTGATTAACCGGAATAAAATCAGCGACTTGAAATAAAGGCACTGATTTACCTGATTGACTTGAGAATATTGAAACAGTTCGCAGACGATCTAAATTAGAGCGTTCTTCCTCATCAGCACGAAATACTACAGGAACAATATCATCTCCATCTCGATACTCAGTTACATTAGCACCACTATAATAACCTTGTAATGCAGTCGCTACATCAGAAGACGTAACGCCAGCACGACGAGCACGATGTTGATCAATTTTAACCTGCATTTTAACAATGCGATTTTCCCAATCGGTGCGAACATTTTTGGTATAAGGAACCGCTTGTAATACCGCCATAATATCTTTAGCTTTTTCATATAAAATGTCTTTATCCGGACCTTTAACTTGAATACTAATAGAGCTTGAATCTGAAGGACCAGCAAACATACGCTTTACACGGCCCGAAACATTAGGGAAAGTTTCAATAATACCGTTATGTAATTTATTCACAAAAGGATTGAGTGCTGTGCCTTCTTTAACATTAATAACCACAAAACCTTTGTTATCTGTTGGATCTTCAGGGTTTAGTGTCAAGACAAAACGTGGCCCGTTAAAACCAGAATAACCAGAGTAATTAGTTATCTCAGGAAAATGTTCTCTATTATCTAACCACTTGAATACATCATGCATTTGACGATCAGTTTCTCTCGCCGACGTACCGTTTGGTAAGTCAATATACATCACGACTTGTGTACGATCAGAATCAGGAAAGAACTGTTTCTTAAGTAACCCAAATCCACTCAGTGATATGACTAAAGTGATCACCATCATTATCATAAAAATGGCTTTATGGCTTAAAATCCAATGTAAAAATGTTTCATAAATTTTATAGAATTTATCAGATTTATCTTTAGGTTTACTTTGTGAATCAACATTTTCATTATCCCCATTATTTTCAGCTTTAATAAAAAAATAACAAAGTGTAGGAGTAACACATAAAGCTAAAACCCAGCTGGTCATTAGGGTAATTAAAATAACAAGAGATACAGAACGCGTAAATTCACCTGCAACATGCTCAGCGAGCATTAACGGTAAGAAAAATAAAATGGTCGTTACGGATGAACTCAGTAATGGCATCGCAAGTTCTTTACCACCTTGGCACATCGCATCAAAGCGATCTATTCCTTGCTCTATTCTCCGCTTAAAATCTTCAGCAATTACGATACCATTATCGACAAGTAAGCCTAATGCAATAATAAGCGTCGCAAGACTCATTTTCTCTAACGTCATGCCAGTAAACTTCATAATAGCCAAAGTCGTCAACATTACAAAAGGTACAATCGAACCAACAATTAAACCTGTCCGTAAACCTAAGAAATAAATAACAACCAGTAATACAATGACTAAAGTTTGTATTACATTGATAGATACCCCTTCAATAGCTTTCTTAACTTGGTCTGCTTGATAAGTCGCAATATTGATCCTGTAACCAATGGGCAAGGTATTTTCAATGTTAGTAACCATCGTTTTAACTCTTGGCGCATATTCCAACAAGTTATATTGCTCAAGCATTGAAACAGCAAACATAATGGCAGGTTTACCATTGAAGTATGCCGGTTTGTCTGGCGGATCTATGTATCCTCGGCGCAGAGTGACAATATCTTTTAGCGCAATAGTATCGTCTGTTCCCGTAATGGTGATATGAGTATTGCCAATTTCATCGAGAGAAGAAAAATTACCGGTTGGCTCCACGACGATTGAACGTAAACCTGTGTCAATTTCTCCGCCTGGGCTAATAATATTTTGATTCTGTAATTCATTAATGATACTTCTTGGAGAAATACCTAATTGAGCAAGTTTAGCCGTTTTAACTTCAAGGTATATTCGCTCAGCTTGAACACCGAGAATATCAACCTTCTTGGTTCCAGCTACACTGTATAAATTGTCGCGAATATGTTTAGAAACATCATACATTTCGCCTAAGTTAAAGCCATCAGCCGTTAATGCTAAAGTCACAACGGAAACATCGCCAAATGAATCATTAACGAAAGGTGCTCGCGTACCCTCAGGTAAATTCACTTGAGCTTGTTTAACTTTATTTCGTAAATCTTGCCAAATATTATCAAGATTAAAATAACGGTCATAAATCTCAACATGAATAACAGATTGCCCTGTCATAGAGGTAGAAGTTAATTTTTCAACTTCAGGTATTTTTCTTATTTCTTTTTCAATAGCGCGAGTAATTAATTGTTCAACACGCTCTGGTGCCATCCCAGGATAAGACGTTGTAACAATAGCTTGGCGAATGGTAATTGTTGGGTTTTCTTGTGCAGGTAAAGTCAGGTAAGCAAAAACACCATTGATCAACAATAATGCGAGCACCATTAAAATGGACTTTCTGTAAGTAAAAGCAATTTTAGTTAAATTCATAATAAGTCTCTAAATTTTAGCAATACGATGACGACATTAATTAAAACGCTTTACAAGTTTATCAAGTAACTTAACCGATTGGCCGTCACGTAGAAACGAGACTCCTGCAATAGCAATAATTTCACCAGGCTCTAAACCAACAGAAACTAAGACTTCATTATTCAAAATACTTTCAGTTTGCACTAAACGTTTTTCTAATATTTGCTTTTCAACATCATAAACAAATACATACGCTTTTTGTCCTTCTCCTGAAGCTAAAGCTGATATGGGTAAACGAAATGCTTTACCCGTGAAACCTGTTCGCCCGACACCTTGAAAAGTAAAGTCAACTTCCGCCGTCATACCTGCACGTAAATTATTGAGTTCAGAATTAATTAAAATAGTAACAGGAAAGGCATTAGCTGTTGCTGCACGTGAACTAATTTCAGAGATAGTCCCTTTACTATTTAGCCCAGGAAAAGCAGGATAATGAATATCAATTTCGCTGCCTTTAGATAAATTTCTGATCAGAGTTTCAGGCACCATAACTTGAACTTCTAAACCGTCATCACCTTCAATTTGAAAAATGGCTTGTCCGGGAGAAACTTGCATTGATGGCTCACTAAGACGTTTAGTTATTTTTCCTTTATAAGGCGCTTTTAATATTGAATCGCTTAAGTCTTTTTTAGCAATATCAAGTTGAGTTTTTGTGATATTTACCGCGCTGGTTGCTGATTCAAAAGCCGCTTTCGCATTATCAAAACCAGACTTAGACACTAACCCTTTTGAAGATAGTTCTGCATAGCGTTTATATTCATTTTCAGCTTCAGACAATGCCGCATAGCTTTTTTGTAAATTTGCTTCTGCTGATTGGCGGCTTAAGTTAAAGTTGCGTTGATCTAAACGTGCAAGTGCATCTCCTCGTTTAACTTCATCACCAAGCTTTACTTTTATCCATTCAATCTTACCACCCACTTCAAAACTTAAATTAGCTTCTTCAACAGGGTAAATAGTGCCTGATAAACGTCTAACTTGGTCAAAAGAAGATTGTTTAACTTCTTGCCATGCAATAGGACGAACAACCTCTTGAAAAGGTTCTTCTTCTTTCGTACAACCTGAAAGTAATGTGACAGCAGAAAAGGCTAATAAAAATAAACGCATACAAGAGCTCCATGAGATTTTCAAATAATAACTAAATTATAGCGACTTTACAGTTAACGATTGGTTAATTACGAAGACTGTTAAATAATTATTTGTCTAACGTCAAATAAAGAGAGTATAGCGAAAAAAACACTCATTATTTCTATATATTCTCATTTAAATAAAGAGACTACATCACTAAGAAATGCCCATAATAAAGTCTTTCACCCACTAAAGATTCTAACTCGGCGCTACTGGGAAAGTTCGACCAATTTTTATTATTTTCTTCAACGACTTCTTCATTTAACCAAACAAGCTGCCAACAAATTTCTTCATCGTTATCTGTTTTTCGTAAAATACGCTGTGATATGAGTACTTCTCTTTCATAGTTCATTTCTTTAAACAATGACTCACTTAATTCAATCACTCTTTTTTGATTTTCTTTGATTACGGAAAATACGGCAAACTCGCTGCAATGTGGCATTTAAATTCAACTTTATGTTTTAAGTAGTATTAATGATGATTATAATCTTGATTAATATTTTAAATCTATACCCGTTCCACTTAAAATAAGGTGAAATAGGAATATAGCGACTTACATAAGCAAAATAACTATGGATCTATTTTTACTCAAAAAAATAATCAGCGCCTTTATAATGCCGTTAAGTGTCATTATAGTTCTACTCGTATTGGCTATTATCTTTTACCACTATAAAAAACGGTTCAGCTATGCGTGTTTAATCGTAGCGACTTTATTATTAACACTAGGGTCATTTCGACCATTTGCAAATTTAGTGATGGCGCCTATTGAAAATCAGTATTTAGCTTTTACACGTTCAAATGAACCTGTTGATTATATTATTATTATAGGTTGCAGGCACACAACCGAACCTCAGTTACCAGCCACGAGTGAATTAGGTATTTGTTCATTACAACGGCTCGTTGAAGCCATTCGTATTTTTAGAATGCATCCTGAAGCACATTTAATTACCTCCGGTTTTGCAGGGCATGACGAAACAAGTAACGCTGAAAAAGTGAAAGAAGCTGCTATGTTGCTCGGTATACCTGAAAGAAAAATAATTGTTGAAAGCTTTCCACAAGACACAGAAGAAGAAGCCGAGTTAATAGCACCAAGAGTTACGGGTAAAAATGTTGTATTAATTACAAATTCTGACCACATGCCAAGAGCAATGAAATACTTTGAACTTCAAGGTGTAAATCCTATTGCCGCTCCGGCAGGAAAGTGGATAAAAGGGAATGATAATGAAAAGAATTGGCCGTATTATATTCCCAAAGTAAGGAATTTAGAGCAAACGACTCATGCTTGGTACGAAAGCCTTGGCCGGTTTGTTCAATGGTTAAAGAATTAGTGCTTGTATCTGTTAAATTCTTAATTATTCATTTTTTTTACCAATGGTAAGTACTATCATCCTAAATTTTTATAGGATGACATTACTTAACATTTCAAAAATCTAGAGCCCCGACAATAATCACTAAGCTGGGTTATCAATATCAATAAAAAGACTAGGTATCGATAATTCATCTTCGAGGTGTTTCGCTAAAGCTTTTGCCCCATAGCGTTCAGTGGCATGGTGGCCTGCGGCATAAAAGTGAATGTCCATTTCTCTAGCAACATGGGTTGTTTGCTCTGAAACTTCACCACTAATAAAAGCGTCTATTCCCTGTTCTGCTGCAAGTTCAATATAGTTTTGTCCGCCTCCGCTGCACCAAGCAACAGTTTTTATCTTTTTATTTGATGGTGGTGATATGTGTAAACAATCTCTTGATAATTGTTGACTAATACGTGTTTGTAATTCGTCACCCGAAATGTGATGCGAGAATTCACCTCGTACTGCAACGCTTAATGGATTACCCGATTCTAAAGGCTGAACATTATTTATTTCAAATAATTTGGCAAGTTGCGCGTTATTACCTAATTCTGGGTGAATATCCAAAGGTAAATGATAAGCAAATAGACTGATGTTATTTTCAATGAGAGCTTTTATACGATTATGTTTCATACCGCGAATGACATAAGACTCATTCTTCCAAAAGAAACCATGATGTACTACCAAGGCATCTGCTTTCTCATGAATAGCTTGTTCAATGAGTGCTTGTGTTGCTGTCACACCGGTTACTATTTTATGAATTTCGTCACTACCCTGAATTTGCAAACCATTCGGACAAAAATCTTTAATTTGTTCCGGTTTTAGCAAGGTATTTAGGTGTACCTCTAAATCATTACGATGGATCATTTCTGCGTTCTCTTTATTTGGGAATTTAAATATTATTTGATTTTATGTGATGAATTCATACTGGGTACTTCTACCTGTTTGAATTTCGATCTTATTTGCCACTTAGGTTTAATCGGCGTTAATGGGTGAACGCGCTTTTTCGCAACTAAAATATAAACCGAACCTAAGCTAGGTAAAAATTCACTAGCTGCTTTTTGCCAATATTTTGCAATTTTACCTTGGTTTAGCTTTCCTGATAAAGAAGAATGTAATACCTTTTTATCTTCTAAAATTTCGTATCCCATTAAATGTAACCAATCTTTTACTCGCATCGCAGAGAAAAAACGTTCACCCCACGGGGTGTTATTTTTCCGATAAGGAATAAACTTATTTAAACCCGCCAAACTAAAAGGATTAAATCCTGTGATCACTAGATAACCATTAGGGATCAATACGCGGTTTGCTTCTCGAACAACGTGGTGTGGGTCAAGTGAAAACTCTAAAGCATGGCTTAACAAACAGACATCAATGCTATGTTCTAAAAAAGGTAAATCATCCACATCAGCAATAATATCTCCCGCTCGTTTTCTTTCAACCAAATTCATTTGATGTTTTATAGAACAACCAGAACTGTCGATATAACCACTGAGAGCACCAATTTTTAATAAATGATAGCCAAAAAACTTTGGTAACCAAGGCGCTAACACATGATTAATTTCATCAACGATTACCTCACCATTTGGTAAAGCTTGCCAAGACTCAGGATAATGGGGTTGGCGATAACCCAATGCAGGTTTCATAATTTTTACATACGCCTTTTCAGCTCATTTACGGTTATACTACTTACTCTATCTTTATTGAGGACGATTTAACGTGCAAAGTCAAACACTAAAGCCAATTTTGATCACCGCTATCCCAGCTTTTACTGACAATTATTTTTGGGCGATAACATCACCCAGCGTAAATTTAGCTGATGGAGAAACACTAAAACCTGTTGCATTGGTTGATCCAGGAGATGCTAACCCCTGTATTAAATTTTTAGAAGAAAATAATTTACAGCTTTGTGCAATTTTAATTACCCATCATCATGCTGATCATACGGGTGGCGTTGCTGAATTGAAAAATTACTGTCTAAACAAAAGTTGGCCAATAACGGTTTACGCACCTGAAAATGAAAAAATAGCACATGCTGATGTTCGGGTTAAAGACAAACAAATAATCGAAATTGCACCTCTCGAATTGTCTTTTGAAATTATTGACCTTGCTGGACATACGCTAGACCATATTGGTTACTACTCCAATGATGTTGTTTTCTGTGGCGATACATTATTCTCTGGTGGATGCGGACGAATATTTGAAGGTACGCCAAAACAAATGTTAACCGCTTTAACTCGTTTAACTGACTTACCTGACAGAACGCATGTTTATTGCGCTCATGAATACACCTTAGCCAATTTAACCTTTGCCCTCGCCGTAGAGCCAAAAAATGCTGAACTTGTTCACTACTATAATCAAGTATTAGAGCGCCGAGAAAAGAATATATCCACTATCCCTACTTCGATTTTACTCGAGAAAAAAATCAACCCGTTCCTCCGTTGTGAACAACAAGAAATCATCGATAGTGCAGCTAATTTTAGTGGAATAAAGGCGGTAAACACCTTAGAAACCTTTACTACGATTAGACAATGGAAAAATGAATTTTAAGCTTGCCCTTCGTTACGTTCATTCAAGCTACGCTTGAATAAAAGGGCTAAATAAGTGAAACTAACCTCAAGTAAAATAATATAGTATATACATGAACTTTTTCTCAAAAACATCAAATAAATCACGTTCTAAAAAACATTGTTTTTCAAAAGCTTTACCGCTTTCACTCTCGGTTTCTGCCGCTATTGTTTTAATGGGTTGTCAAATGACCTCATTACAGCATAATGCAGACGAAAAAATAACAAATGCCCAAAATCAAAATATAGCCACTACGGCTGAAATTAATCAAGCAATATTAACCGATGAAACTATTGATATTATTCATCCTGTTGCTGATGTTGACTTCACATTAACTGACCCGAAAATAGTTGATGACATTTATGTTTCAGATGATATTTGGCAGCGTATTCGCACTAAATTCACTTTTGAAATTCCTGAAGACAGACGCGTCGCTGTTCAGCGTAATTGGTTTGTTAAACATCCAGAGTATCTAGACCGTGTAGCGCAACGTGCTGAACCTTTTATATTTTATATAGTAGAAGAACTCGAAAAAAATGATATCCCTTTAGAAATAGCGCTTTTACCTATTGTTGAAAGTGCCTTTGACCCTTTTGCATACTCTCATGGTCGTGCTTCAGGTATGTGGCAATTTGTTCCTGCAACAGGCAAACGTTTTGGTATGAAACAAAACTGGTGGTACGACGGACGCCGAGATGTAATAGCTTCAACACAAGGTGCTATTAAATACTTAAAATATTTGAATAAATTTTTTGATGGCGACTGGTTATTAGCACTCGCTGCTTATAATTCCGGTGAAGGTCGTGTAAAACGCGCGATGAAAAAAAATGCCCGTAAAAATTTACCGACAGATTTTTGGTCTTTAGATTTACCTAAAGAGACCAGAGCTTACGTACCAAAACTTCTTGCTCTAGCCGACGTGATAAAACGTGCTGACGATTTCAATATAAAACTTTATGAAATTGAGAATAAGAGTCAGATCACCAATATTAACATCGATTCACAGCTTGATTTAGCTAAAGCTGCGACATTGGCTGACTTATCATTAGCTGAATTGCAGCGTTTAAACCCAGGTTTTAATCGTTGGGCAACAGATCCTGATGGCCCACATAATTTATTAATACCCAACCACAAAGTTGCTGACTTTAAGAGTAAACTTGCTGAACTTCCCCAAAAAGAACGTTTGGCATGGCAGCGTTATAAAATTAAAAATGGTGATAATTTAGGTGAAATAGCTAATAAATTTAATACTGATATCAAGTTAATAAAACAGATTAACAATATTAAAGGTACTCAGATCCGTGCCGGTAAACATTTATTAATTCCTGTAGCGACTCAATCACTAGATAGTTATGTTTTTTCACAAGATCAACGTTTAGTAAAAACCCAAAATAGTAAACGTAGTGGGGATAAAACATCTCATATCGTGGTATCAGGCGATACCTTATGGGATATTGGACAGTTATATAAAGTGAGTAGCCGAAGCATCGCAAAATGGAACGGTATGGCGCCTCGCGATGTTTTAAAGCTCGGACAAAAATTAGTTATATGGAAAAAAGCAGCAGTAACCCAAAATAACTTAACGTCTACTAAAACATACCAACCTGCAGAACAGGCCATTATGCGTAATATTACGTATAAGGTGAGACGTGGTGACTCCTTTGCTCGTATTGCTGACAAATTTAATGTTTCAATAAGCGACATTGAACGTTGGAACAGTTTAAACCGCAAAAAATATTTACAACCTGGTCAAATGATAAAACTGTCAGTTGATGTAACTAACAGCATTTAACCTTCCGTATTAAAAAAGGGCTTATTTCACTATGTGAAATAAGCCCTTTTTATTTATTGTACTTTTTATCACACAATAATTTATATTTCAGTAAGTGCAAAACTTAACATCAGCTTTATTTGCTCAACAACCTTCTTAGATGTGTCTGGTTCAAAAGCCTTGATTCGTGGGGTATGAATATGTCCTACCGGTAAATTTGCATTAAGTTTATTGCGCAGTACAATGCTCCGATAAGATATTTCATTTGATAAATAACCTCCTCCTGAACCTTGCACTGATGTTTCTGTTGCTAATTCCGCTAAGTTATTAGCGGTTCTATTACCAGCTAATGTTGTTATGTTTTTATTGTCATTAATTTTGTAATGACCGACCGCTTTTTGCATAGCAGTAACCGGTAAACTGAACTCAACAAACTCAGGACTTGTTAGCGGTTTACCATGAAGTCGCGGAACTAAAGGTGTTTTTTGATTGGCGCCTGTATATATATTAGCGTTATCAGGCGCTTTAGCGCTGCGTCGTAACCCTGGAAATCTTTCTAAATCAAAATTTTCGCGCCCCATACTTATTGTAACTATCATATCTACTTGGTCGTAATATGGCGATAATAAAGCTTCTATCATGCCTTGATCAAAGTCAGCAAAACGTACCGGTACAATCAACGTTTCAATTTCTGCGCTTTTCCCTTCGAAGTTAATAACTAAATCATCAAGGGCTAAAGCAGCCACTCCTGATGGATTACTTTGATCAATATTTCTATCTAGAAAAAATGGATCAAAACCTGTGACCAAAATTTTCTTATTCGTGCCTTTATCGAATTTTATGTCTTGCTGACCCCGCGTTAAAAGCTCGAGTTTCCATAATATATCTTGTTGTTGTGTCGGTAACAGCGACGCATACACAGGAGAAAGCTTCACCAATTTAGACATTTCTAAACGTGACCAATAGAGTACTCGATCATCAAAGTCACCACTGTCTTTAAATTGCTCCACACTATTTTGCCAAAGTTTTGTACCGTATCGAATTACATGTTGGGTTAAAGCCGTTAAACTTTTAGCTTGGTTAATCTGTTGAGCAAAGTTTTCAAGCTCGGTCGCAAAAGGCGTAAAAACACCAGGCATAGTTTGTTTAGCTTTATCAATGCGGTTTTCTTCAACAGATAAATCACTAGCAGCAAATAAAGGCTGGCTCGGCAATAATAAACAAAGAGTGGTCATTAGCATGGGTTTCAGGTTCATATCTTTCCTTCAATATTGTTTTCATCAAAGAGTACACTAAGCTGACGACTCCTTATAACCTTTTATCTACAATTGATAATAAAATAGACTTGATATTATTTTCATAACTGGCAAAGTGTGCTCAAGGTATGAAAAATCTTTCATGCCTTCTACAATTTGTTAATAATTTAAAGGAGTAGCGCTTCAATGTGTTCGATCTTTGGTATATTAGATATAAAAACAGGTGCAGACGCACTTCGTCCGAAAGCTTTAGAATATTCTCGTTTATTACGTCATCGTGGTCCAGATTGGTCAGGTATCTACAGTAGCGAACATGCTATTTTAGTACATGAACGTTTGTCTATTGTTGATACTGAGCACGGTGCTCAACCATTATATAACGAAGATAAGAAAAACATCCTTGCCGTGAATGGTGAAATTTATAATCATAAAACCCTCGCAGCAAACCTAAATGTAGATTACCAATTTAAAACAGGTTCAGATTGTGAAGTTATTTTACCGTTATATGAAGAATTTGGTGTAGATTTTGTTGATAAACTTCAAGGCATGTTTGCTTTTTGTTTATACAACGAAACAGATAACTCTTATCTCATTGCACGTGACCATATGGGCATTATCCCGCTTTACACGGGCTATGATGAAGAAGGTAACTTTTATGTAGCCTCTGAAATGAAAGCATTGATGCCTATTTGTAAAACAGTTAGCGAATTTCCTCCAGGTCATATTTTCGATAGTCGAGTTGGCGAGTTACAACAATACTATAAACGTAACTGGCAAAAATATTCCGCGATCAAAGATAATACCACCAGCAAAACTAAAATTCGTGAAGCCTTAGAAGAATCCGTTAAAAGCCACTTAATGACAGATGTGCCTTACGGCGTTTTATTGTCAGGTGGATTAGACTCATCGTTAATTTCAGCTATCACACAAAAATTTGCTGCGCGTCGTATTGAAGATAATGATTTGGCTGAAGCTTGGTGGCCAAAGGTTCATTCATTTGCCTGTGGTCTTGAAGGCTCTCCAGATTTAATTGCCGCTAAAACAGTAGCTGAAAGTATTGGTACGATTCATCACAGTGTTATTTTTACAGAACAAGAAGGTATAGATGCCCTTCAAGAAGTTATTTACCATTTAGAAACTTACGATGTAACTACTATTCGTGCATCTACCCCTATGTATTTAATGGCGCGTAAAATTAAAGCTATGGGTATTAAGATGGTGCTTTCTGGAGAAGGTGCTGATGAAATTTTTGGTGGATACTTATATTTCCATAAAGCACCTAATGCACAAGAGTTTCATGAAGAACTCAACCGTAAGTTAGACAGATTACATAAGTTTGATTGCTTACGTGCGAACAAATCAATGTCAGCTTGGGGTATTGAAGCCCGTGTACCATTTTTAGATAAAAACTTTATGGATGTTGCCATGCGCATCAATCCTGAAGATAAAATGTGTGGTAACGGAAAAATGGAGAAAGCCATTTTACGTGAGTCTTTTGAAGGTTATTTACCGAAAGAGATTTTATGGCGTCAAAAAGAGCAGTTCTCTGATGGTGTTGGTTATTCATGGATTGATGGATTAAAAGCGCATGTTGAATCTCAAGTAACCGATCAACAACTTGAAAGTGCTAGCTTTAGGTTTCCAGTGAATACACCAGACAGTAAAGAAGCTTACTTCTACCGTTCTATTTTTGAAGATAAATTTCCAGTATCGTCAGCCGCAGACTGTGTTATTGGAGGCAAATCTGTAGCCTGTAGTACACAAGAAGCATTAGCATGGGATGAAAGTTTTCAGAACAATGCTGATCCATCTGGTCGAGCAGTATTGAGCGTTCACAACGAAAGTTACTAACTTTTATTCTGAATAATACTGAAGTTAAGAAATAAAAAACCGATAAGGAGCCTTATCGGTTTTTTTATGTTCAGGATAAACGATAAGTCATGGCGCCATAGATGTAAATTAATACCGATGGCTAAAATCTATCCATCAAATTAAAATAATCATATTAAATTGAATACAAGAAAAAATAATTGTGTAGAATAACAAATAGATGAAAATGATAAAAATAGTGTAAACAGGAAAATATTTTGACCAAGCAAATTGATCACAACATGCCAAGTATTACACCTGATAGAGATCAGGTTGAAGCATTTAAAAATACCCGAACTTATTCTCCAATACCACCAAGTTCTACAGACACCTATTCAGCTAATTCTAGAACACAAGTTAATCAAGAACAAAAAGCAGCTTCATCGTCAATGCTATCGAAGTTTTCCACTTTATTGATCTATGTATTAATTGGTTGTGCTGCCTACTGGGTTTATCAACAAAATATTAAAACGAATGCAATCATAGACTCAGCAGAGCAACGTATTGCTAGTTTAGAGCACCAACTTTCGGCTACCGGTGAAGAGATGGGTGAATCGGCTATAGAGATGAAAGTTCGTATAGAAACACTCGGTAAAACAAGTGATAAGTTATGGGAAGAAATGGATAAACTTTGGGCTTCAGCCTGGAGAAAAAATCAATCTCAAATAAAAGCGTTACGAAAAAGTAATACATCTTTGACTGACTTATCTAATACTCAGCGCAAAGAAGTTACCTCTACTTTAGCGTCAATTAAAGAAATGAATGATAAACAAGTATCAACAGAGTATTCAATTGATGCTTTGAAAGAGCAATTAAAATCATCAGAAAATCTGATTGATCAAATCAAGAAATTATCGTTAGAATTATCAGCCATTGAATCAAATTCTCAAGGTCGAGATAAACAACAAATATCACTTGCGAGTCGCGTGACAAAACTTAGTTCTCAAAATAAGCAATTATCATCCCAAATAAATAACTTAGAAACTAAACTCGCTCAAGCAATAAAAAACATTCCAGCTAAAACGGCTCCCCCCCCGTCTGTTGGACCATAAAAAGTTAGCAGATATTAAAGCACAGTAGGTTATTCTAGGGTCTGTTGATCTTTCGTGGTTAAGTTTTGTTCGAGATAAAAGCGTTTTAATCGCGGCGAGTAGTGTGTAGCCTAGTCATTCTAAGCAAATACTACTCAACAAAGAATAAAAAGCGTTTAGCCGAATCCTTCGGACAGCGTTTGTTGGTTATTTTTACGGCGTTATCGCCTTTTTATGTGGAATAACCACATGACAAAGGCTCTGCCTTGTATAAATACCCAACAAAAAGCTGCAAAAACAATCTCGAAAGATCAACAGTCCCTATTATTGATAACCTACTGTGTTAAATTTTTATCCGCTCACAAACTTAAACTGACTTTCCAACTCACTCACACCCAAACCACTACGCTTTTTAACTTTTATTTGAACGGGGATGCGTTCTTTTAACGTATCAACATGGCTGATCACACCTATCATTTTTCCACTCGCGTTTAAGCTATCTAAAGCATCAAGTGCAATTTCAAGGGTATCATTATCAAGCGTCCCAAAACCTTCATCAAGAAAAAGTGAATCAATACTGGTTTTAGCACTCACCAAGTCAGACAATGCTAACGCCAAGGCTAAACTTACAAGGAAGCTTTCACCTCCCGAAAGTGTTTTGGTGTCTCGTACGCTATCTGCTTGCCACGTATCAAGCACCTCTAGTGTCAAAGCTTCTGATTGCTGGCACTTTAGTTGATAACGAGCATGTAAACGCTCAAGCTGTTGATTTGCCAAATACACTAAATGCGCCAATGTTAAACCTTGAGCAAACTTTCTAAATTTAGCGCCATCTGCAGAACCAATTAAACCATTTAGATGTGCTAAATCATCAACCCCTATTTGCAGTTCGGCTATCTGCTCTAGCAGACCTTTTTGTTGTTCACGTTGAGTTTGGTCATGCTTCAAGGTTTGACTTAACTGGCCTTGTTTTATTTGTTCTTGCTTTAATTGTTCTTTAAATCCTGATAATTTTTCTTGTATGATAAGCGGTGTAAAGTCTATTATACCGGATTTTTCTATCAGTACTTGCTCAACCATTAATTGCTCATGTTGTTTCTGATATTGTTCAAGTAATGTTTGTATACGCTGATTTTCAATGGTTATTTCATCAAGAAACTTCTGAATCTCTTGTTGTTTTTCAAGAGGTAGTAAAGCATTAATAAAGTCAATTTCAGTTGAAAAATCACTATCTGACAAGGTTTCTTGCCAAGCTAAGGTAAGTGCATCGACCTCTTCATTAATCTTTAACAAATGTTGTTCTGCACTCGTTAATAGTCCTTGGTTATGCTGTTGAGTTTCCATACTTTGTTGGAAAGCACTTTGCATTTTACCAAGTTGGTCATCTATTGTTTTACGGTTTTCAACAATGCTCGTTCTAACGTGGTTAATATTTTTTTCTTCAAAAAGGCTAAACCGTTCCTGCTGAATTATCTGTAGATCGGTAATGATTTGCTGCTGCGCCTTACTAACATTCTCATGTTCTTCATTCAGCTGTTGGTCATGTATTTGAGCAACAGCTAATTTTTGCTTTATTTCGGTTAACAGCTGTAAACATTGCTCTTGTTCCTGAAGCGCAAATTGGTATTGCTTTACCTGGGTGTTCTTTTCGGTAAACCATGTGGTAAACGCATCTTTACTCGGTAAACACTCATTGTCATCACTAAAAAAGTTTTGTGGTAATACGCTTATATTTTCAGGGGATATTTCAAGTTCAATCGCATTAACATCTGTTTTAAACGTCATAAAACATTCCGATTTAACGTGTTCTTTTTCTGATAAGGTTACGGTTGACTGCTGTAAACTTTTTTGAATATTCTCTAAATTATTTAATAAAAGTTGCTGTTGATTTTGTTCGTTTGATTTTTCTTTTTCAAACTGTATTAACTGTTGCTGACATTCTTGTAATCGTTGTTCGGTTTGTTGAAGTTGTACGTTAGAATTGAGAAGCATAGCTAACGCTTGCTCTCGCTCTTCAATAAAAGCTTCGATAAAGGATAAATCAACTAATTGGCAATCTAAGCCAAGTGACTGTGCAGATAATTGCCATTGATTTAATAAATTTTGCTGCTCTTGTGTTTTTTCTTGCAGAACTTTTTCAGCAACATCAAGTTCAGCTTTCAACACCGCATTTTTCTCCGCTTGAGATTTACCTTGACGTTCTAATTGTTGAAGCTGCTGAGTTAACTGATCAAACCGTATTTGATAATCTGACGACTGAGCATCCTCTAATTTTGAATATTCTTCAATTGCGGGATGTTCAATCGAACCACATAGAGGACAAGCTTGCTGATGCTCAAGGCTTCTTCTATGTTCACTTAGCGACAGAATAGTTTTCTGTTGTTCTAAAATTAAAACAACATCATCACGAGTTAACTGTAAATTACGATAATGTGCACGGAGTTGAATAACTTCTTCTGAAGTAACTTGATATTGATGATTTTTTTCATTTATTGTTGTTTGATAATTCAATACTTCATTGCTTAGAAAAGTGAAACGGCGGGCACTTTCTCTGATGGTGATTTGCTGACTAACTTGTTCCTGACGTTGTTGTATATCATGCTGTAATTCTGCTTCGTTAATGACAGAAACACTCGCTAAAATAACTTTTTTATCTTGTTGGATTTGATTGAGTTGAGTAATGAGTGAATCGTGTTTTCCCTGTCGGTTATGAAGTGATTTTTGCTGATTTAATCGTTGTTGATGTAATTGTTCTTGTTGTAAAAAAAGCTCTTTTTGATCAAGCCTAATCTGCGATATTTCGTGTTCAATAACAGACAACTGCTGATATTGATTTTGCCATAATGGCAGTTTTTCAGGGAGGTTTTGTAAACCTTTATTATGGTTAATATAGGTTTCATTTTCAGCAATTTTCGCTTGATGCAGTTGTTGCTCTTTATTTAGATTTTCGTATTTCGTTTTTGATGATTTTTGGCTATCAATTAAGGATATCAATTTGTTTGATGATTCATTTTCTTGTTTGATCAAGTGGCTTATTTGATTATCAAGAGGGATGATTTTTTCAATCATCAAATTTTCAATTTTTTCATCCGCTAATTTTTGAGTAACTTGTTCTTCAGTTAATTCATCATATGACTTTTTAACAATAAGAGAATTTTTTTCATCGCTTTTACACGTTATTAATAGTTCATTGTTACTGGTGATGAGTGACGTCTGTATCTGTTTTAAATTTTCATGCGCTTCAAAAGTGAGTCTTAATTTTTCTGCAGGAATCGATAACGATAATTTAGTTAAATCAACTTTTGCATCGAGTTCTTTTTGGGATACAAGGCGCAACTGATTATTAACTAACTCAATATCTTTTTGGTTTTCAATTGATTTTTGTTGCCACGTTTGTGCTTTTTGCCATAAATCACATGTTGATGCTAGTTGTTGCTCGTTTTCAATAAAGTTGTTCAACTGTAGTGTTAATGACGCTAGTTCCTCTTCAGATAGGATTACAGTACCTTGGCTTTGCGCTTGCAATACTTTTAAGTCATTACTGGCATTTTTATGATTCTTATAAACTTGCTGTGAAACTTGTCCGTATATTTCAGTACCAGTTAATTCTTCTAATAGTTCGGCTCGTTCGTTACTTGGCGCATTTAAGAAAGCTGCGAACTGCCCTTGTGATAACATCATCGACTTGGTGAAACGTGAAAAATCCAAGCCAGTCAAACTCGCTATTTCTGTTCGAACTTGTGAAACTTTGGTTGCTATTATTTGGTCATTTTTATCTACTGCTGTTGATATTACTGCAAGTTCGGCGATAGGTTTTTGAAGATTACCTTCAACACTATTTTTAGCGCGGCGTTGGCTCCAAAATGCACGATAAGCTTTGCCTTTCACTTCAAATTCAACTTCAGCTAAACAATGAGATGTATGTCGAGTCATCAACTGATTTTGCTTGTCTGACACATTCAAGCGCGGCGTTTGATGATAGAGGGCTAAACAAATAGCATCTAATATTGTCGTTTTACCCGCGCCGGTTGGGCCTGTTATAGCAAACAGCCCGCTATTATCAAAAGGCGATTGGCTAAAATCGATTTTCCACGCACCTTTCAGTGAGTTTATATTTTCAAAACGTAAACTTAATATTCTCACTTGGTTTCACCTGTAGCCTTAGGTTTATCAGCGTCGCTTTCAACTTCAGTACTTTGCTCTTTTGTTTGATCTTGAACTTGCTCTATGGTTTGTGCGAACATTTTTTCAAGTCTAATTTTTTGACTAACTTCTCTTTCCGTTTCCCAATTTTCTTGCAGTAATCGTGTTTCAAATACTTCACTTAATGACAATTCATTCAAGGTGATTTTTTTTTGGCTTTCAGGCATTGAGCTTCTCGACTTTTTGCTTCGCCTAACCAATAAAACTTCAACAGGAAGTTCTGTAACAAGCGCTTCAATACGAGGCGTTAAATCTTGTAAATATTCTGCACTGTTGATTTCAATATCCAGCCAAATTTTCTGATCATTCTCTAATAATGTCTCAGCACAATCTAACTCTTCAACTAAACGGGTGATATCATCAGTAAGATTTTCTAATTTACTCTTCACCATCAACAAAGGTTGAAAACAGGGAATGTCTTGCTCAATAACTTGGATAAGGTTTCCTTGCTCAAATTCAGCAATTAATACTTTTTTAATTTGGCTGGCTTCATCAAAACTTAATGCGATGGGTGAACCGCTGTAACGAATATGATCTGATTTCGCAACTTTCTGACATCGATGAATATGGCCAAGGGCAATGTAGTCAGCTTTTGGGAAAGCATTCGCAGGAAAAGCTTCTAATGTACCAATATAAATATCACGAACAGATTCGCTACTGGTTACACCCACAGTTGTGAGGTGTCCTGTAGCAATAATGGGTAATGCTTCTTTATTATTTAACCAATCAATTTCTTGCGCTTGTTGATATAGGTTTTGATAATGTTTGCTAATTGCCTGTTGTAATGATTGCTGTTTATCTTTAACCGACTGCCCTGCACTACTACTTATAATGTCTCGAGGTCTAATAAATGGAATAGCGCACAATACGGCACCAGGCTGACCTTCCTTGTTGTGTAGGGTAATAACTTGTTCATCAAGGTTATCGCCAACACTGGTAATAACCTGACATGATAAATGCGACAATAGTTGTTTAGACTCTCCAAGCATTGCTACCGAGTCATGATTACCCGCAAGTATAATAAGCTGACAATTTTTTTCATGCATATTAACGACAAAATCAAAATACATTTCTCGTGCATAACTGGGCGGTGTGCCTGTATCAAAGATATCTCCGGCAACAATCACTGCATCAATATCATGGTTATTGACTTGGTCTAATAACCAATTTAAAAATTGTTGATGTTCATTTACACGGCTTTTACCGTAAAAATTTTGGCCTAAATGCCAATCAGACGTATGAAGAATGCGAAATGTCATAAATTTATCTTAATGTTTGTAAACTAAAGAAGAAGTCATTAATTATTATTTTTAATGATAGTTTTCTTACCTGAAAAAGAATTATAAAGCGCTTGATGTGATTTTTTAGAAAATGAATCATTGCGAGTTTCATATTCTTTTATCCAATGTATGAGCATCGCTAAATTTTCATCCTGCGCTTGCTTTGATGAATATTTATGAGGCTCCCAAGGGCGTTCCTTTGCATTTTTGATACAGGTTTCAATGGATAAGTCTAAAAAGACCATTTCATTCGCTTTACAATTATCTGAATTTGTAACTTCGTCAATACTCGATTTAATTGCGAGCAACTCAAGCAAATCACTATAACAACCTTCGATGACCCAGTTATCATGCTTTTGCGTGAAAATGGCTATTTCTTTTGCTGAATCAGTAATTGGTTTTCTTTGCGGTGGCATTGTCGGTAACCAAGCTAAAGTATCGAGGTCTAAATGCGCCAATTTACTCTCTGTTGATAACTTTCTAGCCAGTGTCGACTTACCTGAACCTGAGTTTCCAAAAATGATTATTTTTTGCAAATGTTCAACCTTAATGACTAGAATTATAATGGTTAGATTATACCTTAACTCACTAAAAAAAATTAGAATTTTAATGCATCAAACTAAAATATTTGCAGTAAGTTGAAATACCCTTCATAGTGAATTAACAAATAATCAAAATGTGGATAATGATAACTATTATGAAGTATAAAACGGTTAATGCCCCAATAAATAAATCAATCGCTCTAGTAGCACATGACAATAAAAAACAGGATTTATTAGCATGGTGCCAACAGTATAAAGAAGCGCTTAAAATTCATGATTTATATGCTACAGGTACAACAGGTGCGTTATTACAAGACAATACCGAACTAAGCCTTCACCAGTTGATCAGTGGGCCTTTAGGCGGTGATCAGCAAATAGGTGCATTAATCACTGAACAAAAAATAGATATGATGATATTTTTTTGGGATCCACTTGAAGCTCAACCGCACGATCCTGATGTAAAAGCATTACTCAGACTTGCTGCAGTTTGGAACATTCCCGTTGCTTGTAACCAATCGACTGCTGATTTATTAATTACCTCTCCTTTGTTTTCTCAGGCATATCCTAAAAAGATCCCTGATTATGATAGTTATTTAAAAGCCAGAACTTGATGCTCAGACTTTGAAGATTAAAATTAATTCATCTACGTTATTTTTAGATAAAAAGAAAAAAATATGATAAAAATTATTCCTTTACTGCTTATACCCACATTTTTAGTTAATTGTGCTTACGCTACTTCTATATTTAATAGCGACGTTGAAAACTTAATATTAACCATGAAAGCACCTACACCTATTATTGCAGACTTAAAAGAATTGACCGATGAAATTGGCGGCCGCTTAACAGGGACACAAGCAAATAAAAAATCTGTGAACTGGGCATTAAAGAAATTTCATGAAGCAGGTATCAGTGCTAAGAAAGAAAGCTTTACAATGCCAAGAGCGTGGGTAGAGAAGGATATAAGCGCTAAGGTTTTTAATAGTCGTATTAATTTTTCACCACGTATTGTAGCTATGCCCTTTACGAACAAAACTCATTATCAAGGTCTTACAGCAAAAGTTGTTAATTTAAATAAAGGTACTGAATTAGATTTTTCAGAAATAAATACTGATAATTATTTAAAAAACCAGTGGCTCCTGATAGAAACTGAAATCCTCAATGACAAAAGTGGTATTGATGGACTTTTTCAAGAGTATCTTAATGCAGTCGCGATTGAAGAAAGAGCATTAGCAGCTAAAGCCGCTGGCGTTGTTTATATGTCTTCACGGAAAAACAACCTACTATATCGTCATTTACCAAGCTCAGGCGTTGATAATAAGCTACCGATTATAGTAATGGAAAGGGAAAGTGCCCAACGAACTCAACGGTTATTAGACTCGGGTAAAACACTAAAATTAACAGCTAAAATAAATATATTCGGCGAAAAACCCTACGAAGCGCACAATGTTGTCGCTGAAATTACAGGTGATACTTACCCTGAAGAAATAGTACTCATTGGCGCGCATATAGATTCTTTTGATCTTGGCACTGGTGCACTCGATAATGGAGCTAATGTTAGTTTAGTTATCGATCTCGCTCGTCAAATTAAGAAACTTGATATAACGCCTAAACGTACCATCCGGTTTGTTCTTTTTAATGGTGAGGAGCAAGGCATGTATGGTTCTTGGGGATATACTCAAAGACACATCGATGAATTAGATAATCATGTCTTAGCTTCAACAATTGATATAGGCACTGGAGCTATAACCGGCTTTTTTATTAATGGTCGAGAAGAGATTAAAAACACTATCAATGAAGTACTCGTTCCTGTTAATGCATTAGGACCATTTAGCCATAAAATAGATCCTATTGTTGGTAAAGACAATTATGACTTTATGATACAAGGTGTCGCCAATTTAGTTGCCAACCAAGCAAATGCAAATTATGCATCGAACTACCATGCACAATCAGATACTTTTGAAAAAGTAGACCAGAACCAATTAAAATTGAATTCGGCCATTATGGGAGCAACAATATTTGGCATTGCTAACATTGATGATATTCCATGGAAACGCCAAACTTCAGATGAGGTTGTAAAAATGGTTGATAAATTTGACCTTGAAGCATCAATGAAAGCCTTGGGGTTACAGCAAAGCTGGAAAGAGAATAAACGTGGTATTAATCATTAAGTTTTTTAACCCTATGAATTAATCGTTTAGATAATATTTACATCTATAAAAGGTCTTTAATTACAAAGACCTTTTTTTATTCACTTTGAACATAAAAGTTATACTTTTCAATAAGAAGAAGAGCTGTAAAATATCAAGCTGACTTATACTTTTTAAGATTCTGTCTCTAATGGTTGCAAACGCCATTCGCCATGGTAAACATTAAATCCATTCTCTGATGTAAAACCAATCAAGGTTAAATTAAACCGTTTTGCTGCGGATATTGCTAAATCAGACGGCGCACCTACCGCTATAAGTATTGCAATACCTGCCATCACTGACTTTTGTACTATTTCAAAACTGACTCGACTACTTACCAAGCATGCTAAGTGCTCTGGCATTTTAGTGGACGCACAACTTCGAGACTCTAGCAAAGCACCAAATAGTTTATCTACCGCATTATGACGACCAATGTCTTCACGAATATCAAGTAAATTGTTACCGCTGAAAAGTCCCGCAGCGTGTGAACTACCAGTAACTTTGAACAATGACTGTTGTTCTCTCATTATCTCAGACATTAACAAAATATCAGTAATTGATAAAACATACTTTTGCTCGCAAAGTATTGGTGGGTTTCTCAACTCTAAACTTTTTAATGACGTTGTACCACAAAGACCACAGCTACTGTATGTCATTTGATAACGATCTAATGAAGACAGTTCAGGAACAACACCTTTAGATAATGTAACTTCCCATAAATTACTATTTTCTTCAGTCAGATTAGGTGAAATATCGGCTATATTTTCAAACGAATCTATAACACCTTCAGACATTAATAAGCCTAATATTAATTGTCTATCATTACCGGGAGTTCTCATCGTAATAGAAAAAACCTGAGAATGCTCCGATGAATTATCATCGTGATTACTCACCCAACTTATGGTTATTTGAAGGGGTTGTTCAACGATGACTCTATCAGAAACTAACTTACGTTTTTGATTTTTAATCACCACTTTTTTTATTGACGCTGAATAATCGTCAATATTTTGCTGAACAGAATATTCAATAATGGTTGACGCTTTTTTATTCATATATAAATCATGTAGACTATTTATTTGAAATACTACCTGCTTAATTTCAAAGTGCAAAGTTCCGATAACAATCCATTTATTATCTAAAAGTCACAATCCGTAAGTCTTTTGTTGCAAATAAGCTATATCACTTTCAATTTAATGTATTAAGTAAGCTTTTGAAATTTAACCAATAGCATGAACAAATGTTGTCACAGCGGCCTCACAGGCAGTTTATGAGAAAATAAAATTCGTTTTTTCAAACATATTACCTATACTTTATTGAGCGTTATTCATGGAATAATAAAATGAAAGTTCTCTCTGCTACCTTAGTCAAAACGTGGTTATTTCTTGTTAAAAGTAAAGACCCACAGTTAGCAAAACAAAAAATTTGTGCATATCAAAAAATCAGAAAGTTATTTGGTAGCACAGATGTTGCGGAATTATATATCGAACAAGATAAAGATCATGATATTGAAGTTGTTATTATTTAGATCAAACGAGAAGACGTTAGAATAACATCTCCTCGTTTTTTAATATTCTAATAAATAGTAAGGGATATATAAGGTTATATTTGTTTATCAATTCTTACAGAGCCATTAGCTAAATAGATAAGTCGTATAGCGTCAGTTCGTTGAAAAATCATTCTTGAGTCTAAATCTTGTATTACCATAAATTCTTTCCCTTCATCGGTTTTTATCATTATTTCAACCAATCGAATCGTCTTTATATGATATTGAGGATTATTGTTATTAGAAATAGATCCTCCTAATAAAGCGCCAAAAATAGTCGCAACATCTCGTCCACTACCACTGCCAAAATGGCTGCCTATAGCTCCACCTAAAAGGGCTCCTCCAAACACTTTCCAGCCTTTATTTTTATCTTCTATAATTTCTTGCTCGGTAATATTTCTTACTGATTGTACTTTACCGAATAAAACTTTTTCGACTGGAACTGCCTTATTCCTATCATAGTCAGCACTAACGACTGGACTTAATAAAACAGTAAAAAAACATAATAACGTGCTTAGTATAGTTTTCATAAGCCCTATCCTTAAATTGTAAATTTTATAAATTACCAACCAACTGATTCTTTAGCTTTAGTTTTACGAATTTCTGTTTCGTCGGCCCATTCTACTAGCCCACTTTCTAAATCCATTAGGCGTATTGTAAATTTATAATACACATCAGATTTGTCTTTATTTGATTTAACAATACTTGATAAGTTCCCGTATAACATATATTCCGCACCGATTTGCTTGCCAAATTGTACTGATTTATTGGTGTCAACCATACCGCCATCTTGTTGAAACTTGATTTGCTCTCTTGCAGCTTCTACGCGAGCCATATCAACGAAACGAAACTTCCCTGAGCGTAAAAGTTTGGTTGAAATAGAGTCTGTGATAGATTCTGTATCGATATGTTCGCTGGTTTTATTTTTAATGCGCTCAACAAACATTACTGGACGTTTATTTTGCGTTAATGTGCCAACTACCGGTGACAATAATAAAGAATCAGTCATTTCTCCTGCTACTTTTTGTAAATCAGTAGAGCCAAAGTTAATGTCTGTAGTTTCAACAGATGTGGCATCACCATAACGGACAACTGACTTTTGTGCACAACCTGCAACCATTGTAATAGCTAAGCCAACGGTTGTAGCAATAATTAATTTTTTCATAATAATTTCCTTAATAAATAACGTAATAATTTTTAATGTCTTAATTTTCAATATTAATCTTTAGTATCTATAAGCCTTTTCAGGCACTTCTCTTACATAAACTGTGAACGACGTTACTTGTTCATTAGGTGCAAGTCCGCGTAATGCAGTAGCTTGAAAACCATGTAATTCAAGTGGTTTCCAAGGTGTTTTTCGTGACTCGATAACAAAACCTTGCGCATCAAACCAATTAAAATGATATTGCAATTTCAAAGATTTTTTATAAGTACTTTTAAGTTGCAAGTTGATTTCTAATAAATCATTAGTTTTTCGTGATTTGACATCAATTATTTTTAGCTTTTTTCCTAGTTTAGGATTATGTACTTCTAAGTGCTTTGAAAAGTCTTCACCTTGTGTCATTGCACTTGTCCCTGTTCCAGAGGTTATTGGAGCGGCACACCCGACAAGTAATAACGAACAAATAACACTAACCATTGAAAACCTGATAAAAAACTTCATTTTCTCTCCTTACAAATTTATGGTTTGGTAACCGGTGTATCCACCAATTGCTGTAAAATTAATTAAAGTCGTACCATTTTCAATAACATCAATTTCAATAACTTCTTTTTTGCCCGCGTATGAAATAATTAATTGATTATGCCCCACAGCAATATTATCCAATTTAATGATTTGTACATTATCCGGCAAACTCGACCAACTTCGTGTATCTGCTTTTTCAGAAGCAACATTATATAAGCTGGCTAAGATATTGCCGATATCACCACCTGACTTCTTCAAGTTTTGACGCAATTGCTCTTTCGCCACTAGGCGTAACGCTTGTCTGGTGACTAACCCGGGCAAGTTATCTTTTAATTCTTTAGTTGCTAAAGATTGCAATCTTACTATTCCTTGTGAAAGATAACTTTTGTAATCCATGCTAATACTTAGCGGTTCAAGCATAGATAAATGTCCGCGATAAACAGGTAAAGCAAAAGTAAAAAACTTAACATCAGAATTTGACTTGAATATAGGTAAGTTTACTTTTGCTTCTTCTTTTGCATTAACGATACCTTGTTCAAAAATAACAACAACTTGACCTGAATTCGCTTTATTAACGGTTTTATATTGACCAAACTTTTGTTCAAATTTTGATAATTCTTCATACATGCCTAGCTGCTTTGCCAAACGCAACACATCTTGTTGTAAATAAGTATTGTTTGGGTAAATTTCTATCGCTCGTTTGTAGTCAATATAAGCATCATTAGGCTGTTTTCCTGCTTCATATAACAAACCAGAAAGATAAAAGGTAAAAGCATTCTGGAAACTGTTTTTAACATTACCAATTAAATTGTCCATTGACGGATAGCTTTCATATAATTTATTGGTGTTAATGCCTTTATCGATCATTTCTTCTTGAGCATTATAAAGCTCTGCTTCATTTGTTTTTAGTGCACGTTCTTGAACTAAGTTTGCACGGCGAACTTCAACTAAAGCCCCTTCTAGACTACCTTGATATAAGTAATTTAACGCTTGATAAGAATGCAGCATACTTTGTTCGTAATAAGGTATTTCATAAGCAATGGCGTTATCGTTGGTTACTACCGCACTTGCTTTTTTCAACCCTCGACTTATTTGAATTTTAGCCGCTTGCTCTTGGGTTTGTATTTGCTTGTATGCTACCTCAAAACTTTTTTGACTCATTAACCAATTATTAGCAAGAAATTGTAATCGTGCTTTTTCTAATTGACTCAAGGCATAATTATTATGAAGGCTATTAACAAAAATGACCGAATTTTCAGCTTTAACAAATTCACCTTTAAATTGAGCTAAACGAGATTGTTTCATTTGTTGACTATAACCAAAGAATAAATCACTAACTCCTATAGATGTGCAGCCAACAAGCATTGCGACTGAAAAAATAATATAAAGTTTTAATGATAATTTTTTAAACATAAAGTCTTTCAAGTAACCCTAATTTGTTGAGCATATAATAGCACTTAATTAACCTTTGCTGCTCTTAATTAACTGAGATGTAAAATTAATGCTAAACAGTCCATTAGGCAACATAAAATTTGTTAGTAAAGTGTAAAAATGTGTAATCCTTTTACATAAAAATAGATAAGTTTTTTTGTTTTTGAACCTAATTAGAGTTTCTTGCATAGTATTATTTCTTCATGCCATTTTTTAGACATAGTTTGTCAGTACTTTGCCCTTATCCTGACGCTGCCAACACTCAATGCTTTGTTTTAATAACTCAGACCCTATTAAAACAAGAGTAAAATATGTTTACCTCTAAAAAAAACCTTCAACTTATAGATTATCAAGACTCATATTATTATCGACAACAACGTATAAAAAGACGTAATAAATGGTTAAAACTATCCCTTTTATTCTTACTTATTCTTTCGTTTTTATTAGCCTTTATTCCTTTTGCAAAAAGTAGTGAAAATAATTTGGAAAAAATAGTGATGAGTAAAAATGTATTTATTCATGGACCACAATTGCTTTTTGAACATCCAAACCCTTCGAAACGTGCAACATTACCCATTGATATTGAAGCTGATATTCAAATTAATGGATTAGTTGCTTACGCTGAAATAAAACAAACTTTTATTAATCCTCATGCAATTGCCTTAGAAGGTACTTATCAATTTCCGTTACCTGAAAACTCTGCAGTAAAGCAACTAATGATAAAGGTAGGTGATATTGAAATAACGGGTGAAATAATGGAAAAAAAAGCAGCCAAGGCGGTTTACCAAAAAGCTAAAAGACAAGGGAAAAAAGCAAGTTTGCTTGAGCAGAAACGTCCAAATTTATTTACCAATAAAATTTCGAATATTCCTCCTCAATCAAGGGTTATTGTTACTTTAAAGTTCATCATGCCCGTCTCTTTTTCTAATGGTAAATTTAATTTACGGCTACCATTAGCGATAACAGATAGATACCAACCTAAATCAAAACGTAAATTATCTGATGATCAGCAAAGAAGACTCGTATCTTCAAATTCTCAAACAGAATATTTAAACAATATATTTGAACACAGTGATGCATCTACAGAACAAGATACATTTCAACATCTAAGATCAGTTGCACCTAGTCAACCATCTATAAATATAGAATTAAACACAGGAATATCAGTATCTTCAATAATTAGTGATAGCCATAAAATAGAAATTCGAGAGTTAAACAGCTTTCAAGATTCATATTTTATTACGTTAAATAAAACACACGTACCTGCTAATAAAAGTTTTGATTTGAGTTGGCAACTACTGCCTAGCAGTCAACCTCAAATCAGTAGTTTTACACAAGAAATTTCAGGTGAACATTATACTTTATTGACCTTTTTTCCTCCAAAGTTAGAAACCGCCAAAGTAATAGCAAGAGATATCATTTTCATTATTGATACTTCAGGGTCTATGCAAGGTCGATCGATGGAACAAGCCAAAGCAAGCCTTAACCTTGCGATATTACAACTTAACGCTAAAGACAGCTTTAATATTATTGCTTTTGACGATGAGCCACAGTTGCTGTTCAAAACAACTGAAATGGCATCATTTCAAAACCTTCAAAAAGCGAATCAGTTTATTGATGGTTTAACGGCCGACGGTGGTACTGAAATGTACAGACCTTTAAGCAACGCTTTAATGATGAAAAAACATGAAGGGCAATCCACTAAAGCAATACGCCAAATAGTATTCATCACTGACGGCGCAGTTGCTAATGAGTTCGAGCTTATGGAACTACTTGAAAGCGCCAAAGGAAACTTTCGTTTATATACCGTCGGTATTGGGGCCGCACCCAATGGCTATTTCATGAAAAAAGCCGCTCAGTTTGGTAGAGGGACTTATGTATTTATTCAAAACCAAGCTAACGTTCAACAAAAAATTAGCGATTTCATGGCTAAAATAAGCCAACCCGCTATCAGTAATATCGAATTAATACTCGATAGCCAAATTCATCAAGAAGTTGAGGTTTATCCTAAAAAGATATCTGATTTATATTTTGGAGAACCTCTACAAATATCACTTAAATCTGCGTTTCCCATTACAAGTGTTCAATTAACTGGAGAGACTGTCTCTTCGTCTTGGTATCAGCAATTGATCATTGATGATCCTAAGTCTTCAAAAGGTATTTCATCACTTTGGGCGAGGAGAAAAATAGAAGACTTACTTGATAGCCTTGTTATTGGTGCAAACAAAGATGATGTGAAATTACAAGTTATAGATACATCAATTAATCATCAAATAATATCTCCATATACCAGTTTTGTTGCCGTAGAAAAACAAGTAAAAAGCCCCCCCTTACTTGCCAAAAATAATTTATCACTAGTCAATAAAGCTAAAAGTAATGTTTATCAAGCTCATGAGAGTTTAATGGTAGCAATGCCTCAGACCTCAATTGGATGGAAATTACAATTCCTATTAGGTTTATCGATACTGATATTAGTAAGAATGAGTGATTTTATCTGGCTTGCTAATTTTCGATTAAAAAGCAGGAAGTCGACGTGAAAATAAACATTAAAAACGCGTTGTTTATTATGGGTGGCCTACTTTGTCTTCATGCAAGTTGGCTTCCACTAAAAGGTTGGTTGTCTCAGCAATTAATTAGTTATAGCTGGCATGAAACGATTAGTTTGAATCAAAAGATAAAACCTTGGCCGTGGGCTGATACATATGCCATTGCCGAATTGTCATTTCAACGATTAAACAAAAGCATAGTGGTGCTAAATGGTGGTGACCCCACCACTCTAGCATTTTCAGCAGGCGCTATAGCTCCCTTTAATCAAGCCTTAAGCACACAGCCTTTTGTTGTTGCTGGACACCGAGATAGCCACTTTTCATTTTTAGACGAGGTATTTATGAATGATATTATTTCATTAGCAGATAGTCATGGTCAAAGCCAACTTTACCAGGTTGAAGCTATAGATATTGTGGATGCCTCTACAGGGCAACTGCCTGTATTAGCTGATAATTCTCAATTAATTTTGATCACTTGTTACCCTTTTACAAATTCTAGCAGTGATAGCAATGAGAGATATGTCATAACCGCAAAGCGGCTTTAAATAAAAATCTAAATTTTTTCGCTAGTTATTTGAAAAACCGCTTAAATTTCGACACATTAAAACTATTAACGTATACACTGATTGAAATATTTAGACTAAACAATATATGCAATGAAACAACATATTCAGACACTGATCAATTTAATGTTGAAAAATGATAACAAGGGTTTATTGGACCATTATAAAGATTCAGAAGAATCGGAGAATGTTGCACAATTAGCTTATTTATTTCGTCAAGGAATGAACGACATCACTAGTTTTGATATCTATCAGCAATTAGCGACTAAATTAATTGCCAGCAAAAACCTGCCGGTTTCACTTATAGCTCAGATTAGAACCAGTGATACCTTAAGCTTTTTCACTGCTGCTTTACAGTTAGAAAATAACTTTAAAAAAACTGATAACCTTCAAAACAATACTTTACATTATTTATTGGCGGGTAATAAATCTTTAGAACCCCCCCCCCCTTTTAATTACTTAAGCTCTATGATGTTATTTGGAAGTAACGATACATTGCGTGATGCACTTTGCCAGCGAAATTCCAAAAATTTAACGCCGATTGAAGTTTACTTATTTTCTAATCCGAATTTTACTCCCCTTCCACACCACGAATTGACTGCATTATTAGCATTAATAGAAATTGAAAATAAACAAAAAGCAGTAGAAATAAAAAAAGTGTATGCCGATAGTGCAAGCTATTGGTAAATTAGGTAAAAGCCAAAATATTCCAATGAATAGTGAATTACAAAGACTCATATTAATCGCTATTTATTTCGGAAAACCAGTACAACATATTGTAAATGAAGTGCATTAACTCCAGAATTTGAATGTTTATATGAATACCAGAATGATATCTGAATTAACTCTGCTATAATTACAATAAAATTAGGTTGGCAAATAATTTAAAATCTAAGGAATGATACGTAGTGAACAGAACTTTAAAAAATAAAACAATAAATACTAATCAAGTACTTATTACACTGTGTGAATCGGTTTGTGAAATACTGACTAAAGCCAGTGGCAATAATATTACCTATTCAGCCATGGTACAGAAAATAACGAAAACTTGCCTCAGACCAGATGTTTCAAGTTTTGTACTTTTCGACGGAGGATTTAATGGCTTAGTTGTAACCAACTATACCAGTGATGCGGCATTGGAAATATATCAGGATTATATGCGTAATATGGGTATGCCTGAATCAGAAATTTCACAGAGCCATATGTCTGATGATGTTGCGAATGTTTTAGGTGAATTAACAAACCAGATGGTAGGTGATTTTACCTTTAAAGTAAGGGAACAGTTACAAACTTACATTACTCAAAGCCAACCAAAAATGATGGCGATCACTAAGTTGGTTCAAATTTCTGTGGATACTGCTATGGACAGACCACAAATGCGAAGAGTCACATTTTCCACTGATACTAACAAGATTTTTTATCTTGAATTTGCCATGGATAAAACTGAATTTATTCAGTTACGTGATTTTGATGCCGAAGAAAACCTTGATCCTGATGAAATTTTAGAACGTTCAGTTAAAGAAATGGAAGAATCAAAAGAAACTAAAACTCAACCACCTGTAGAAGATGATGTTGATGATGACTTTATGGCATCACTAGGTTTATAGAGAAGTATTTATAAATACCTTTATGTTGGCGTTTAAATGGGTATTTAGTGTTTTTCATTAAGCTGATTTATTTTCCCCAATAATTTAACGATGGCACCCATACAAAAAATCAAAGTATGAGTGCCACTATTATTATTTAAATAAACAAAGTTATTTAAATAATGTAGATAATCTTACAAGTAATCTAAATCGCACTTTCCAACTAACTACCCAGTATTTTAAGTGGCAATGACAAAGCACCATTTCCTGTTTGACCAACAAGCCAAATAATCGTACTTAATCCACCTAATGTGATGACATACCAAAGAATAGATACGATTTGAGCATAGCGATTAAGAGGTAGTAGATCACTAAGATGGCGACGCTTGTATTCAAAAATTATTTCTATGCTACCAATTGCTAGTAAAAATCCTAGTAACGCTAAACCAAAATGATAACTGATATAAACACCTAATATTGCCCCCAACACACAAGCGACTATTCCAACTTTAGAGTTGATGGAAAAAGCGATACTTTTCAGAATATGACCTCCATCCAAAGGTAATACAGGTAACAAATTGAACAAATTGAGTAGCGCATTAAATACAGCTAAACCAGCCAGTATCTCTAAATCGGTGATCCAATAACCTATTAAACAAGCGATCGATAATATTAAGCCAAAGAATGGGCCCATTATTGAAATAACAACATCTTGCCAGCGAGTATTAATTTTATCTTCACTGAGTGCTAAGCCACCAACAAACGGAATAAGATATATGCCTTTGGTTTTCATGCCAAAGTATTTCATTGCTTTAATATGTCCGTACTCATGAAAAACTAAACAAAGAATGAGTGCGATCGCAAATTCAATAGAAAATAGCCAGCTATAAGCAGCTAAACTGCCCGCAGCAAAAAGTACTTTAATGATTTTAGCACTTTTCAATAACTTTAAACCAAGGCCCGCCATACCAATTAAACTAAACTTTACCGGTTGCTTATTATCTTGAGTAACCTGACGTTGCTCAATATCTTTTTCATTGAGTGTAATATCATGTAAAACTTCTTCATTGACTAGAAGTTGGTATTGCAATTCAAAAGGTTGCCATTGCAATGTTCCGTTTAGCTCAACTCGCAATTCACCTTGCTCTGTTTGTAAAGAAAATGGGTGTGAAAATGATTCATTATCAGGGTTGGCATTAATTTGAGAAACACATTGGTCGCCCCAGAAAAGTTGTTGCCACCCAGCCATTGAACCTTCTAATCGTAATGTTTTTCCTAAACACTCTATTTCTAATAACTGCAATTTAATAACTCGGTATATAAAATATCATTCGATTATCACTATATTTAACAATGCAGCAAGGGTTATCGGAAGTAATTAACTATTCTGTCTTAGAACATTAGGCTTTATCAACTTTAAACATTACTAACAATACGTTTATTTAAGGACTATTTTTTGTTATGAATTGGCTTTGAAAACAGAAGTGATAAAGAACTGATAATGAAATATTTAATCTCACATCCTAAGTTCCAGAAGTTTTTTACCTTATATATACTAAACATAGTATTCAAATCCTTCAAATAGTACAAAGTCACAAATTACCTAAGATTGCTTATTAGCGCAGACAATATTATGTCGAATTATGTCTGAGTATTTCAAAGCATTTCTCCGCGGTCATTGGTCTTGTTTTTATCTCGATTAACCGCAAGCTTCCTATCTTTATTACAGAGGAGTTGTATCTTGATTGCTATATAATGTAACTCACCACCGGAATCTCAATGAAACTTACCAAGAGCGCTTTAACGAGTCCAGCAGCCGTTGCTGTAGTTGTTGCCTTAACATTGCTGGTCGGCATACTTAGTTTATTTAAATTACCAGTGCAGCTTTTTCCTGATATTGAACGCCCACAAATTGGCGTTCAAACCACTTGGCGAGCAGCATCACCTAAAGAAATTGAGTCAGAAATTATTGAACCGCAAGAGCAGGTTTTACGTGGTATTCCTGGCTTAGAGTCAATGAATGCTTTTGCCAACCGCGGCGGCGCCTATATTAACTTGTCTTTTGGTGTTGGCACTAACATGGAACAAACGTTAATTGAAGTCATTAGCCGTATGACCCGTGTCGCTAATTTACCACAAGATGCCAGACCACCACGCGTTATGCTCGGTGGTGGTCGAGGCAATACGCCAGCACTGACTTTTTTCTTTTTGCAGGCGTTACCTGACAATAAACAAGATATTAGTCAATATATTGATTTTACCAATGATGTTATTAGACCTCGCCTTGAAGCTATTGAAGGTGTAGCAAGTGTAGAAACCTTTTCAGAGCAAAATAGAGAAGAATTACAAATTCGTTATGACCCTATTAAGGCAGCAGAGTACGGTATTGAAATACCACACTTAATTTCCTTAGTTTCAGCCAGTGATGATATCTCGGGTGGCTTTATAGATGTAGGTAGACGCCAATACACGTTACGTTACAGCGGTAAATACAGCGTTGATGAATTATCAGACTTAATGCTTGAATCACGTGGTGGACGCAATATTAGCTTAAGTGACATTGCCACTGTTGAAGTACGTCGTAACGATAGACAAGGTATGGCGATTCAAAACGGTAACCCCGCTTTTTCTATGCGTATTAACAGAGCTAATGGCGCGAATGTTTTAGAGACCTTAAATAGAGTAAAAACAGAAGTCAACTTACTTAATAATGAAGTGTTGGCTGATAAAAAACTAGTGATGGTGCAATCTTTTGATGCTTCGGTGTTTATTTACCGTGCGATTAACCTAGTCACTAGCAACTTATTTGTAGGCATTATTTTATCATTATCCGTACTGTGGTTCTTTATTCGCCGCATGCGGGCTACGTTAATCATTGCCACCGCGATTCCTGTTAGCTTATTAAGTACCTTTATCGTGTTAGAAATAACCGGCCGTTCACTCAACGTTATTTCATTAGCAGGTTTAGCTTTTGCTGTAGGCATGGTGCTTGACGCTGCTATTGTAGTTTTAGAAAATATATTGCGTATGCGCGATAAAGGCCTTAATGAGCATGATAGCGCGGAACAAGGGGCTGAACAGGTTTGGGGGGCATTACTTGCTTCAACAGCCACCACCGTTGCTATATTCCTACCGGTTTTCTTTTTGAAAGATATAGAAGGACAACTTTTTGGTGATTTAGCGTTAACTATTGCTATAGCTGTTTCTGTGTCGCTTATTGTAGCGGTAGTACTGTTACCTGTTTTATCTAAACATTTTCTAAAACAGCAAAATGTGAACGACCCTAATCTAAAACTGTGGCAAAGAATTACTCACTTTGTCATGCAAAGTACCCGTACTAGAAGTAAACGTTTATCTCTTTCTGCGACGCTTTTAATATTACCAGTTGTAGTAACGTTTATAGCCATGCCAAAGCTTGACTACTTACCACCAGTGAAACGCGATGCAATTGATGCAAACCTGCAGTTCCCTCCGGGTTCAAATGTTAAAACCATTGAAAAAGAAGTTATCCAACCTATTGTTGAGCGATTGAAGCCTTATATGGATGGAACCAAAGAGCCAGCATTGAAAAACTATTATATTTTTGGTGGGTCATTTGGCGGCAGTTTAGGCGTTAGAGTTAAAGATCAAGACAGAGTTGATGAGTTACTTGAAATCGTTCGTAATGAAATATTAATAGATTTACCTGATACAAGTGTATTTGCCAGACAAGGAAATTTATTCGGTGGTTTTGGAGGTGGTCGAAGCGTACAAGTACATTTGCAATCAAAAGATACTAAAGCATTACAAGAAGTCGCACGCCAAGGTATGGATTGGATAAAAGAAGCTATTGATGGAGCTAATGTAAATGCTAATCCTGGTCTTGCTATGTCAGAGCCAGAAATCAATTTAAGCCCTAATGACCGTAGTATTTTAGAGCAAGGTTGGAATCGGCGCGATGTGGGTCGTGTAGTGAGAACACTAGGTGACGGCTTATATGTAGGAGAGTATTTTAACGGCAGTAAGCGCTTGAATATGATTTTACGTGCCGACGGTTGGGACGATCCCGATAACCTTGGTGATGTGCCTGTTGTTACTGGTAATGGAAACGTAACCCAATTATCTAACTTAGTTGATATACAACGTACTGTTGGACCGAGTCGATTAACACGCATTGATGGACAGCGAACTATTACTTTGAATGTTAACACACCCAAAGGCTGGTCATTAGAAGAAACCATATCAGTATTAAAGGCAGAGGTAGAACCAAGATTACGCAATATCATGCCTGATGGCGGTAATATTCAATATGGCGGTAGTGCTGATCAGCTAGAAAAAGCAATTACCGTGATGGCAGAAAACTTTGCTTTTGCTCTCGTCATTTTATTCCTTCTTATGGCTGCACTATTTAAATCAATCAAAGACAGTTTATTGGTGGTTATTACCATTCCTTTGGCCACAGTTGGCGGTATTTTGGCACTTCAATTACTTAACCTGAGTGTATTTCAGCCACTGGATCTACTTACAATGATTGGTTTTATTATTTTACTCGGTCTAGTGGTTAATAACGCTATTTTATTAGTCCATCAAACTCGCATTGGTCAACAGGATGGTCTGGAACGTTCAGACGCTATTGAACAGGCATTAAGCTTACGTTTACGTCCTATATTTATGAGTACCGCAACTAGCTTTTTTGGCATGTTACCGTTATTACTCATACCGGGAGCAGGCAGTGTAATCTATCGCGGTTTAGCGGCAGTAATTGTCGGTGGATTAGCGTTTAGTACAATATTTACCATAGTGTTACTACCGTGTTTATTACGATTATCAAAGTATGATTTTTTACCAAGCAGCAGTAAGAAAAAGGCAGAACAACAGTTACTAGCCGCTCGAGTGAAAGCGTAATATCAATTAAAAAAATCAAGGAACAAATTATGAATAATTTAATGCTAACAAGTATTGCACCACTGAAAATTAATTCCTCAAATAAAAAATCAAAGAAAGTTGAATTTTATAGTTCAGCGTTAATCACTTTTTCTTTTATCTCTGTCATTGGTTTGCTGAGCCTTAGTACAAATGCAAATGAAGTAAAGCCTGAAAAACCAGCTCATTTAGTCAGTATTGAATCAGTAAAAAAAGAGCAAGTAAAACCAAGCATTTGGTTACCTGCTAATGTTATTAGCCGAACAAATGCCCCTATTTCAGCGGAACAAACAGGGCAACTACTTTGGATTGAAGATGTTGGAAGCCAGGTCAAAAAAGATCAGTTATTAGCGAAGATAGATGATAGGCATTTAAAATTACAATTAGCGGGCCAACAAGCACAAGTAAAGCAACACGAAGCCGATGTAGATTATCTCACGGGGCAAAAAGCTCGATTTTTAAAATTACGTGAAACAAACAATTCAGCATTAAGCGAATTTGAACGAGTTAATAAAGACTTAACCATAGCTATTAACGAAGTGGTTGCTTTGAACATATCGGTCGAACAAACCCTACTTGCTCTAGAGAAAACGACTATTAGAGCGCCTTTTTCGGGCAATATTAGCCAACGATTTGCACATGTTGGAGAGCTTATTTCGATTGGCCGTCCGCTAGTTCAACTTATCGATACCAAGAACCTTGATGTTAAAATTGCCGCGCCTATTTCAATCGCACCATTTTTGAAACGAGGCAGTAAAGTAATAGTAAAGTGGAATCAAACCTTGCTTGAATTACCAGTACGAACTTGGAGTCAAGCAGGCGAACAAGCGTCACGTACTTTTGATGTGCGACTTGCTGCTGATGGCATAGCTATGTTAGCGGGAACCGCTGTGACTGTTTCATTACCTAAACAAGCCCCGAGAGAAGCGATTTTAGTGCCACGTGACGCATTGATGTTACGAGAAAATGAAACCTATGTATTAACCATTGATGATGACAAACAAGCGAAAAAAGTGTCAGTGCTTATCGGCCAAGGTGTTAATAGCTGGGTATCAGTCACAGGTGCTTTATCGGTTAATGACAATGTTGTTGTTCGCGGTGGTGAGCGTTTACAAGATGGCGAAAAAGTCAGATTTATTGATGATAAAAAAAATGCCGTTATTGCTAAACTTAATTAACCAACAACACCTGTATCAAAATTAATCTAAATAAGAATAATGACAAAATTATCAGCGGAGCAAATAGCCCGCTGATTTAAGCGATAAACAGACAAATGAAAATATTTCGATTCAATATCCGTGCAGGCATTAATTTGAGAAACGCACTGTTTGTATCAAAAAAAAATGATGTCACCCTACCATTGATCTTTCTACTATGAATATATTCACTAAACACTATATTTCTAAAAATACAACAAAGGGTTATCGCAGATAATTAGCTATTCGGCCTTCAAACATTAGGCTTTATCAACTTTAAACATAACTAACAATATTGGTAATTTCTGTTTGAGGAATATCTTTTTGTGTTTAATTAGGTTTAAAAAAAGAAATAATAAGGTAAATAAAAATCTAAACACCTATTAATGAGAATAAATAATATACTTAGAAGTAGCATCAAAGTTAGTTAGCAAACTTTAATCATTAAGAAGTTATAATGAAGTGCCTAATTTAACATCCGTATCCCCAGAATTTTTCCTCATTAATATATTAGGCGTAGTATTTATTTCCCCCAAATGACATACAGTGACAAAAGCAGAACGGCTTTTAAGTATAGCAATTAATCCATGGCTCTCTTTTCTCACATAAAGAAGATCATAACCAAACTGAGATAGCTTTGATACAGAGAATTTTTGCGCCAGACTAAGCTTGTCATAACATTTGACTTGTTTAGCGAGTTTAAGTCTTCTTTCAGTTAAAAAAGTTAAATCATTCAGCAGTTTATTTTCTAATTGAACCATATGGTTAAAATTCTCAAAAAATATATTATTAAATATCGCTTAAAACAGGCGAATTTGAATTTATCTCAGCCATTAAGTTTTATCTTAAGGTGATTATTTGATGAATATTAACTGAAGAATGTGGATACATTATGGAGGAATAGAATTATTTTAAATTTTTTATAACGTGTAAGAAAAGCTAAGATGAAAACATTATTGCCGTGTTAATTTATTAATTCGTTCATCTAATTATAAATAAATTTCATTCTCCTCAACGTGACATTTTTATACTCTCACTATTATAAAGTCCAACAATGATCAACAGAGCTATTGACACAGCTCAACCTATATCAAAAAAATAATACATCCCTATCCAGCAAAAAGTTAATGCGAATCAACCAACTTTCAACGGTAAAAACATTCATATAATTCCTAAAATTAAAACTGGGCTAGATGCCGATTTCAGTGCTCCAACTTCAAGTCATGAAATGGGTGTTATCTAATTTCCCATGGTTACATCAAAGAATGAAGAATGAAGCAACTACTTCTTGATACCAAAATCGGTTGTCTGTATGAAGGTACAACAGGCACCAATTTTACTTAGCAAAACTGCAAACAGCAGACTTCTATTTCTGCCAGAGTTATGTCTAATGCACATAGACATCTCGCTTGTTTATAAAATGACGCTAATAAAACGATAAATATGGATAACAAGCACTTTAATCTTTAATGGTATATGTATAAATGTCATTCTTCTGTTTAGCTAGAGGAAATCACATAAAATGGCTAAATTGGTGTGTACTAGACAGATGAAATTAAAAAGATTTATGTGACTTTTTGGCATCTTACTATGGAGAGTATGAGGTAAATTAAACCCCGTTAAGCGACTCTGTTTACATGTTAATTCAAATAACAAAGAGTAATAAAAAAGCCGCTTCATAAATCAATATGAAACAGCTTTTAGATTATGAACTACATTATCGAATCACAGCTTTAGTCATTAAAATACAATCAAACTATATTATTAAACAATGTTTATAAATAAGTTTAAAATTTATATTTTGCTTGAACATAAGTAAAACGGCCTACAGCATTATGCGTACTGTTCACGTATCCCATAAAATCATGGTAAGAAAAAGGCGGCTCTTCATTCAATAAATTAGTTGCCCCTAATGTTAGTGTCACATCATCAATACCAATATAATTAATGGTTGTGTCTACCGTAATCATGGAATCAATATCTGATATTCCATCAGCTTGTACCGATGCATCTTGCTTAAATTCACCAATATAGTTAACCGCGACATTAGCATTCCAATCATCTTTAACCCATGAAGTATTAAATGTCCAACGCACTTCTGGTTGTTCAAAGTCACCTTCCTGAGTATCGATGCGCATACTTCCATCAGGGTTTGGACGGGCATCTTCATATTTCAGTACATAATTTAATGCGTACGTAAATTTAAACTCACCGAACTCTGATGCCATAATGTAGTTTGCTTCAATATCTAAACCAGAAGTCTCAACGTTGCCAATATTTTCATATTGATCGAAAATTCGAACAACTTCACCCGGATCGCCAGCAACACTTGAAGGTAAACGTTGAACAACTGACGAGTCGCCACCTTGGTTTGAAAATTTAAACTGTGTATCTTTAGTAATTACATTTTCTATATCATAGTTATAATAATCGACAGAAAAATCAAAATTTTCAGTCATTTCATATATCACACCTATGTTATAACTTTCAGATTCTTCAGGTCCCAACTCTTTGTTACCAGATAAAATAGCCGTGTATTCTTGTGGTTCACAGGCTTTGTTGACATTGCCAACAGCGGCACAACGTACATCATCAACTAAATTTGGAGATTCATCAGTATTACCTAAACCAATTTGATGAAGCGATGGTGCTCTAAAAGCCGTTCCAAATGAACCTCGAATAGACAAAGTATCACTTGGGTTCCACATGAAAGCAACTTTAGGATCAGTAGTGGTACCGAAATCACTGTAATCTTCATGGCGCACAGCAAGTTGTACTTCAAAGTTATCTAAAACAGGGATTGCAAACTCAGCAAATACGGCCGTATTGTCTCGACTACCATTGGCTTGAGTCGCTTCTGTGCCAAACACTTCTCCACGTAAAAATTGATCATCAGGATTATCACTGATGCTATTTTCACGATACTCAATACCTACAGCTAAACCTAAGTCTCCATGTTCCATTTCCATCAATGGACCAGAAATTTTTGCATCTATTGATTTACTGGTAGACTGACCAATACGAGATGTTTGTGTTTCGATATAATCTAATGATTCTTGAGAGTTGCTTGAGGGTTCAAACGGGTTCCATAAACCGCTATCTATGGCTTCTTGAGTTCGACGAGAGTTAGGGAAACCATTTACACCACGTTCTGTTGATTCACTTTTTATATAACTATAAGCAGCTTCCCAATTCCAATCTTTAATTTCTCCCTGAACTCCTACGATAGCGCGGTAATAATCAGAGTTAACGCGTTTTTCTCTGTTACCGATATCAAGCATACGTCGACGCATGGTTAAATCTTGTTGATAAAATTCATGTGATGGCATATCTGCGAATGGATGATTGATATTGTCGCCCGACATAAATAATTCGTTAAAACTTGGACTTCCTGCTCCACGAATTGTTGTTTTTGAGTTTTGACCATTCAATTCAGCAAAAGCTCTTAAGTTGTCAGAAATTTCATATTTACCCATGTAAATAAAACTAACACGTTCACTGGCTGGGGTTGATGTCATGACTGGAGCGTAATCATAACGACATAGATTACCTACGATATCAGATGTAGCACATACATCGTTTCCAAAGGTATCAGGCATACGATTAGTAGAGTCCGAAGCTAGAGCGATGGTACCTGGGAAGCCTGATGAACTTCTGAAATCAGTTGCAAACGGGTCATTAGGTCTTAAACCTGCTTGGTTCGAAGATTTAGAATAACTGCGGTCACCATAAAGTATTTCTTCACGATCAAAATAGTCTAACGCAAAAGTGTGGCTGCTTTTATCTGTTGAGTTACCCCAGACAAGACTAAAACTTGTTTCTTCACCGCCGCCGTCTGCTGTAGTTCCAACCTTACCAGAGAGCTCTACGCCATCAATATCGTCACGAAGAATAATATTAATTACACCTGCTACAGCATCTGAACCATAAGTGGCTGAAGCACCATCTTTTAATATATCTACACGCTTAATAGCAGCAAGAGGAATGTTATTAATGTCAACAAAGGCGGTGTCTATATTGTTTGCAAAAGGAGATACAGATACACGACGACCATTAACCAATATTAATGTGGAGTCTGCACCTAAACCACGTAATGAAACACTTGAACCACCATTACTGGTGTTATCACTGCTATTACCTTGAGTAGAAAATGTTCCTTGTCCAGCCATTGGAAGTTTAGTAAAAAGGCCAATAAGGTCAGTAACACCTGATTTAGCAATATCTTCACTGCTTAATGATGTTAATGGTGATGGACCTTCCATTGCATTTCTTTTGATATGCGAGCCCGTAACGGCAATACGTTCAATTACTTCGTTGTTACTTACATTCTCTGATGGTACTTCTTCCGCGCTAGCTGATGCAGAAAATAGCATTGTAAATATGGATGCTAAGATCGTTTTTTGTGGTTTCATATCGTTTCTCTTTTTATTAGTTTTATCGACATTATTCGCAATTTGAATACGAACAATGCCCTTTTCAGAGAAATCAGCAACCAGGCCAGTATCATGTAAAATAAGATCAAGGGCTTCCTTGATAGAATAGTTTCCGCTCACAGCTTTAGCTGAGCGGGATTCAGCTATATTGTATGGAAAGATCAAAAGTAGTTCGGTTTGCTCAGCCAATAAGTTGAGCGCCTCAGCAACGTTTAAAGACGATGGTGTATTTATTTGATGATGTGTAGCATTACTATTATTACTAACATATGTTTCGCATTTCACATCAATGCAAACAAACGCAGTAAGTAAAAATAACGTCCGCATTTCCCAAGTTCTATACCACCGCTTATTTATGTTTTCCATACGAAATACCCGCTATCACTTATTTACATTAGGCTTTGATTGCGTTCTCGTCATTAATGAAACAAGTTAATGACGAAATACCGAAGCATAATTAAAATTTATTTTTATTATTCTTGTAGTTAGATAAGTATACATGAATCATTTTGACTATTTATTGATTTATGATTGTAACCATAATGAGGTGCCATTCCTCCTTTTATTTTGTGTTATTAAACGTGATCTAGTCCTTCATTTATGAAAGATGAAATATCGCAAATAAAATTAAAAAACAGGAGTTATAGGTGTAGATGAGGATTAAGGCGATTCTTCACACAGAACCGTATGTGCCTTGAATTCGACTCACTTGGTTTATTACTTTTATCAATAATAATAAGCTAGAAATTCTGTTTTAACTTCACCTATCTGATAATAAGTAGACCTCTTCAAACAAACGATTAAGTATCTAAGCCGGTTATGGTTAATGTGTAAAACTATATTTCAAGTACGCGGATTTTCCAGGTTTACAGGATAAAAAAATGCCGATTTCAATATCGGCATTAATTAGGACTGCTATTAAGTATCGGCGGAGCTAATTACCACCCGTTTATTATCTAGCAACTCGATATTAAGTCCAAAGCTAAATTCAAGTGTTTCGAATAACCCTTCTAGGTCATCTACTCTAAACTGCCCTCCAATTCTAATTTTTTTAAGTTTCGGGTCAATAATTTCGATTTCAACGGGACTATATCTACCAATTTCTGCGATTACATCTTCTAATGTCTCACCAGTGAATAACACAAAACCCTGACGCCAAGTATCTCGTCGATTTCGTTGTTTATCATTCATAACCTTAACTTGAGGACTTGAGGTGTCGCTTTTAGTTAGGCTTTTTTGCGAAATATGGACCGTAACTCCCTCCCCAGCTTCTAGTAGACCGAGTTGCTCTACAGGAAGTGCCATATAGAGTGTAGGACTTTTGCTGTCGTTCAGGTTCAGTAAATTAGCGGTCGATTGCGTTTGCGCAGTTTCAGTTACCGAACTTAGCACTGCCAACTCTACTTTACCCTCAGTAACAAGAACATCGACATCTTCCTTGCGAAGATAAACGGTAAACGCAGTACCTACTGCTTGCACTCGCCCTTTGCCAGCAAAAACACGAAAAGGTCGATCTTTATTTTTAGCAACTTCAAAGTGGGCTTCTCCCTGAATCAAATGAATATTTCTATTTTGATCAGTGTATTCAACCTTAATTCGACTATTAGTATTAAGAACCACAAGCGAGCCATCCGGTAAGGGGACTGAAGTGCTTTTACCCATTGCCGAAGCGTAATAGCCGTTTGTGTCGTCAAACTGTACTTTACCGCTAAAACCATCAGGAAAAAGTACCAACTGCAATAATAGCGCCAAGCCAGCCATACTGGCAGCCATTGCCCAAGTTCTGCCTAAGAAAACTGTACGTACCGTTGAAGGAGGCTTAGCCAAAGGCTTTATTAGCGGAATATTTAGCTCAGTTAATACAAGCAATTTTCCAGTAAATTCATTAAGGCTTTTAATTTCTTTTGCATGTGCCGGACTGCGTCCCATCCACTCTTTGAGTGCCTGCAATTCATCTTCAGTTGGCTCGGTGTCAGCATCAAGTTTCACCAGCCACTCAACTGCCTCTAGTTCCAAAACTTTTTGATCGATAAGCTCATTTGAAGGGAAATCATATACATTTTTCATAGCGTTCCCCCTCTTTGAGATGTTTTTGGATTTCGCAAGTTTTCATTAACTAATGTTTCTCTTTCCTGTTTATTTCTAACAAACTCTCTGCATTTCAATGTGCCCTTTTGCAAGTGCATTTCTACATTTCTCAATGAGACTCCCAAGGTTTCAGCAATCTCAGTTTGTTTTAAGCCGTGTACCCTGCGCAGTAAAAAAATTCGACGACAGGCCTCGGGCAAAGCTGCTACCGCATCACAATAAATACCCAAAGATTGCTCCGCCTCCATTTCACTCTCTAGCGTAGCACTCGGTTCACTGGATACAGAATCATCACATTCTTCCAGGTATTCAGTAACCCTATTCGACTTTTTCGATAATTCATTTATTGCTATATTTTTAGCAATCGTGAAAAGATAGGATTTTGGGTGCTCAATAGATTTTTCTTGCTCTGCACAATAAGCCTTAAGATAGGCTTGTTGAGCAACATCTTCAATATCGTGTTGAGAGTGTAAAAAACGCCTAAGAAAGCTCTTTATAAAAGTGCTATTCTCAATAAACGCATGGGTAATCGCGGAGAGCTTTCCATGTGAAGTCACTTTTTCTTCGCTACTGCCTTGCTTCATATTATTGCCTACAGATCTATTCTATTATAAATAGTTTGGGATGATTTAACTATAACAATTTAGGAATGAAATACCGAAGGTTATGATGTTAAATTTTTGCTTTTTTTGATTAATTACAAAACTATAAAAAACAATGACATGAAAATAGAATTTATGCCTTGGCACTCAAGGTAGCGTTTAATAAGTGTGTCATGCACTTTTGTTAATTTCATCCAATTTATAAACAGCTGGTAAAATGGCTAGTTGATGGTTGGTAAAATGAACAAGCTTATTGATGGTAGTATTTTAAATCCGTTATTTAATTCCAAGCAAAAATGTCTTTTGATCAAGCTTTCAAAAAATGATTCAAAAAAATACTCACCTAATGTATAAAATATCGATAAACTTGTGAATCGAAATTTTCTCGTAGCTATAAATATTACATCATTTACCTAGGAGCACTTAGTGCCAACATCTTTTCTTACGCCAGACAATATTATCGCTCCGGTAGCTAAAAAAATACCACATAAAATGGAAATCCATCATCATCAACGTGTGGATAATTATTACTGGATGCGTGATGACCAAAGAAAAGACAAAGAAATACTGGCGCACCTCAATGATGAAAATATCTATGCTGAAGCCATGTTATCAGATCAAAAGCCGTTACAAGAATTAATCTTTGAAGAACTCAAAGCACGCATCGTGAAAGACGATAATACAGTACCCGAAAAAGACGGTAAATATTGGTATCACAGCGAAATTAATGGCGAACAAGAGTATTCAAATTATTACCGTTCAACCAGTTTTTCGGGTGACAACAAAACGTTGATATTAGATGTTAATGAACGAGCAAATGGCCATGATTTTTATGATTTAGGAGATTTATCGATAAGCCCTGATGATCACTTAATGACAATAGCGGAAGACACTGACAGTCGCCGTATTTATACTATTTATTTTAAAGACTTGGCCAATTCATCTTATTCACAAGAACATTACTTATTAGATAAGCTCGTTGAAACTGAAGGTCAAATTATTTGGGCTAATGATAATAAAACCGTATTTTATGTAAAAAAAGATCTAGAAACCTTGTTAGGTACACAAGTTTATCGTCATAAGATAGGCTCTCCACAATCTGATGACGTACTAGTTTATGAAGAAGAAGATCACAGTTTTTATATGAGTTTAGATAAGAGCAGAGATGATTCACAAATTTATATATGTTTACACGCTACAGAATCAACTCATTATTTATCATTATGTGCAGATGAACCTGATGGCGAGTTTATCGATTTATTCCCCTACGAAGAAGAACACGAATATCACGCTGATAAGATGGGTGAACATTTTTATATAGTCACGAATTATCAAGCTAAAAACTTTAGATTAATGAAAGCACCTCTCGATCAGATTCATGATATTAAGAGCTGGCAAGAAGTGATCCCACATAGAACAAATGTCTTAGTTGAAGGTATTGAATTATTTCACAACTTCATTGTGGTTACTGAACGTGAAAATGGTCAGATTCGTTTTATAGTTCATACCACGCAAGGTGAAAATTCAGGTCACCACTATCCATTGTCTTTTGATGATCCCTGTTATTTTGCTTGTCTAGGAGATAATCCAGAACCTAAAAGTACCACGGCAAGATTATATTATTCTAGTTTAACAACACCTGGTTCATTATTTGAGTTTGACTTGGCTTCAGGTGAGCGGATACTACTTAAGCAGGAAAAAGTGTTAGGTGATTTTAACAAAGAAGACTATCAGTCAGAACGGTTATTCATTACCGCACGTGATGGCGTCGAAGTGCCAGTATCTATTGTATATTGTAAAAAGCTATTTAAAAAAGATGGTACTAACCCTTTATTGCAATACGGCTATGGGGCTTATGGCTTGACTATAGACCCTGATTTTTCTAGTCAAACGTTAAGCTTAATCGACCGAGGTTTTGTTTATGTTATCGCTCATGTCCGTGGCTCTGAAATGCTAGGAAGAGAATGGTATGAAACAGGTAAAATGGAGCAAAAGCAAAATACATTTAACGACTTTATTGATGTTACCAAAGCACTAATTCTGCAAGGTTATGCCGATGAACATAAAGTATTCGCTTCTGGCGGCAGTGCCGGTGGTTTATTAATGGGAGCGGTGGCCAATCAAGCGCCGGAATTATATTTAGGCATTGGTGCTCATGTACCATTTTTAGATGTGTTAACCACTATGCTCGATGAAAGCATACCGCTAACGACTAATGAATATGACGAATGGGGGGATCCCAACGAAAAACAAGCTTATGAAAGTATTTTAGCTTATTCACCCATTGATAACATCAGTGCTCAGCACTACCCTAATATTCTCGTTACCACGGGGTTGCACGATTCTCAAGTGCAGTACTTTGAACCCATGAAGTGGGTAGCAAAAATGAGAGAGTTTAAAACAGATGATAATTTACTAATATTCAAAACTGATATGGAAGCAGGTCATGGCGGCGCCTCTGGTCGTTTCAAAAGCTTAAAAGAAAAGGCTTTGGAGATGAGTTTTTTTATCTCATTACTAGCGAAAAATTAGCATCATCAGGCCATAATTGAGGTGAGAAAATGCCCACTTGACGTTTCCCCTTGTTGGTTCTAAGGCCTAATGAATCTTTATAGTTTCATGAACCAATCGTATTCTGAACGCAATTTTAACTTGGCGATAGATATAATCCTAACCCTTTCAGTTGAGAATTATAATAATGTGACGACATTAGCAGCATTCAACCTTAATAAAGGCTCTTCATGAGTAAAATAAGGCACTATAACATTTACGCTAAGTAGTTGGCATAGCTTAGTAATTTAAGGCCCGTTGCTCTGCTAATTACATCGATTCTTTCATCAGCAAGAATACTTATTTGTTATTCAATAGAGATGGCTTACCCACTATTTGACATCACCAATAATTTTTTACTTTGTAATATTACTTTAGCTTTATCGTGCAAATCTTCTAGAATTTCACTTGCCCATTAATTAGATTTATCAGCATGACAGGCAAATACATTGCTGATTTGAAATAGGTGTATCTTTTTGAAAGTTATGACCTATTATTTCATTGCCTTGTGAAAAGAATGTGAATAAAGCTAAAGACGAAATAAAATAAGCTGGCAAATAATAATTCAAAACAGAAACTCACTAGAGAAGTAATAATTCAAAGATTTACTAATTTATCCTATAAACAAAAACAAATAAAACCATTAGCCTAACTTTAACCAGCTTTTTATTATTAGCTCTCAAGCATATTTGATTATAAACAAAAAAGGTATCAGATAGATTTGCGATTTATTACTTTCGTAATGACTAATTATGATTATTCATTGGTTATGTGCAATGGACATTTACTACTGAGCAATGACCATGATTGTTTTAGAAACATTTGATAAGTTACTCTATCGATTACATTCACTGAATTATATTCATACAATAGGAAGTAAATTTAGGCTTGGTGCTAATTACATAACGATTTTATAGAGTGTTATTGAAGTGGCTGAACGAATACAAAGGGAATAATCAATTAAGATAGAATTAGAATAGATATTTTCTTTAAAAAAAAGGCTTACAATACTGTAAGCCTTAATAATTTGGTGCAGATGGAGAGACTCGAACTCTCACGACCTAAGTCACCAGCCCCTCAAGAATGCTCCCTATAACGACACAATCAACTAAAATACAACAACTTACATGTAAAAACACTTTATATTCATTCAAAAAAGTTGCAGCACCAGTCATTTGATATCAATAGCTTACATCTGAGTTAGCAACCAAAACCACTAGATAGGATTGTAATCTTGAACTTGAAGACAACTCAGTCTTTGATTAAAACAACGAATAACTTCTTTCTTGTGAATTTCAGTCATAAAGCTACTATCAATAGTATCAATTACAATAGCTTTATTTTTAACGGCTTCTGAGATAACTTTTACAGCTAACTTACCATTTACACCTAGCCCTTGAGCAAACTTAATAAAATCATAACCTATATATTGGCCATATTGAGTATTAAATCCCGGAGCCAATTCATCCTCATTTTCTTCTACTTTCAATAAAGGTAATGCTAAGTAGCTATCAGAGAATGTATCTAAGTACGGGGCCGTAGACACAAAGTCATAAATTGGCGCAAGACTATTTCTTTCTTCACTAGGCATAAGAATGCCAAAATTCCTCAAGTGTAGGTCGTTATTTCCTAGCAGGTATGAATACATTACTCGCTTAAAAAGCTCTCGCTTAAACTGTAAATTAGAATCAATGTTTTCTATTAAAAACAGACACACTCGCTCATAACTGATGGTTTGAACACCGTTAACTTTCCCGTATTTTTCTTCAATTCCCATAGCACCATCAAGCTGCTCTTGATGTACTTTGCTTTGCTCTTCGTCATTTCTGTCAAAGCGTTTAATTAAAAAAGCATACTCAACGTTATTGCTATCAGTTGCCTTTTGAAAAGGCACCAAACCAAACGGAGGAACGTCAAAACCCAACCTCTTCATAACAGACATAATGGCATGTTCGTTTTCGGCTAGGTTTGGGTATTCCTCAGGAGATGGTTTTAAAATATAAGTGCCAAATGTATCAACTACGGTAAATTGGTCATCTACGATGCGTAGTGATAGTTTCGGCTGATAACCTGATATGCTCATCCCTCTTTGCTTTTTAGGCTGAACAGTCACAAACTCTCTGCGAGTAAAAGGTAGCTGAAGCTGTACATTAGCACTACCAGCAAGGTATTTTATCCCCTGCAAGGAAAAACCAGGCTGATATTCTTTTTTATCCTCTAAAGGTGAGAGTGTTACTCGACAGTTATTCATCTTTATTTACAACTTTAGTTATAGTAATTGCACCTAATAAATCATTACCATTTTCGATGAGGAAGCCTAGTAAATCTCGCTCGTCAATTTGTTGGATTTCTGAAAAGCGTTTTTTTAACCAGCCTTCAGGTGCCAAGCTCTTAAAGAAGGGATGTAGCTGCTTACTTTCAAAGCTGTTTGTACTAATAGGCATACTTAAGGAGATAGGCTTACCTTTATAGTGCTCATCGTAAGAAAAAACATAGCCATTCTCACTTTCAACTAATAACCCAGCGAGTTTGCCATACATATAGATTTTTACAGCTCTGCCCATGATTTAATACCTAGTTCTTTAAGTACAATAATTACATTTGAAAATCTAGCTGCTGATGGATCTGACATTAGCCGCTTTAATGTTGATATAGAAAGATCCGTTTGTAATTCCAAGTCTTCCAACGTTAGCCCTAATGATTTTCTTTCCTTTTTCATCAGTCTACTAAGTTGCTGAAAATCATCCAATGGAATTGCTTCAAGTGGGCTTGAAAGTTTTCTTTCAACCTCATCAATCAAGCTTACAAAAAATGTATTCGCTTCTTCTGCTTGATGCCTTAGCTTTATTATCATTTCTCGGCTCATATATGCCCCAAACAAACCATTTAAAACAATAGTAGCTCATTTATTTTTATTTGAAAACAATAAAAACTCAAATTTGAGCTATTTAATTAGCTTTTACGTATTACAAATCAAAATTGATACATTTTACAGTAATATAATTACATTCTTCCTCTTTCCTGTAGGAAAGCACTATTTCGTACGAATATGAGTTTGAGTGATTACTAATTACTGAAGTTAAATGATGTGTATGAATACCTTTCTCTAAGTGAAAATTCAGTATCTCAGGGTAGTTATAGGTTAAATACTCTAACTCGCTTTCGCCCCCCAAGCGCCTTAGCAAACAATTATAAAGCGATAAACCAATCAGAGTCAGCTTTGCTATTTAGCTTCTTCGATAAATACAAACCAAGCTCGCGTAATTGCGCCTTATCTGAATAATTCATTATTAGCGATTTAAGCTTATTTAATGCTTTTGCGCTCTTCCCTGCACCATCCATTGCTAAAACATAGGTATAGGCATATTGAGAATTCGCGGGTGATAACGACATGGCTTTCTCGAAAAAAGTGACTGCCTTATCAATTGTTTTTTGCCGGATCAGATGTAAACCATAAGAATATTTTATCGCTCCTGATTTAGGTAAGTTTTTAATTCCCTTAAGAAGCACTGAGCTCACTTGAGCTGGTTTTTGAAGTGAACGATACAAATCCGCTAAGTTGATATAACCAGAATCAAAATAAGGTTCAATAACAATAGTCGCTTTAAAAGCTTTTTCAGCCTCTTTTATATCACCGTTTTGCAGGGCATTGATACCCTGATTCATCCGTCCCTCACCACGCCAACTGCTTATTTCATTGCTTTGTTGTAATTCGTTAAAAGCGCTAACAAACACGGTTTGGTCCGCAGCCGCAACCTTACTATCGACTAAACTCAGTGCTGCCGCAATTCGAATGGCTTTATATTCATCGGTTAACAAAGGCACTAACAAGGCTATTTTATCATCGGGCGACAATAGTGTAGCCGCACTGGCGGCGCTTAGTCGAATAAGATCTTCTTTATTGGTTAAATATGGATTTAATATCTCGCTAGTAATGGTTTGTGTAGTGTAAGCGAGCTGCTGTATTGCCGATGCTCGACTAATAACATCAAGTTTTTTATCAGCGATAATACTCAGATGATCTTCAAGGTTAATTGCCTGGCCACTATTTAGTGCCATTAAAAATTGTTTACTGCTTGTTAAGTCTTTTGGCTTACCGTGCCATTTTTGTAAATTATCAACTGCCCATTGATTACTTTTATCATCGTGGCAGCTATTGCAAGCATTAGGAGTATAAAACTCACTTGATAACTCTGGTCTTGGAATTTTAAAACTATGGTCTCGTCTATCATCTACACCCATGTAGCGATTGGTCGGCATATGGCAGTTAGCACACTGAGCACCGGCACTGTTTGCTTGGTGTTGATGATGCGTTTTAACCTCGTATACTTCAGCGCCATGACACTGCAGACATAAACCGTTGCCTTCAATTTTTAACTTCATGGTATGTTTGTTATGGCAATCAAGGCAGTTAACACCGGCGGCAAACATTTTGCTCTGTAAAAAAGAGCCATAAACATAAACTTCTTCTTTAATTTGTCCATCCGCATGATAATTAGGCGCAGCAGGTAACTGAGGAGTAAATTGATCTAAAAAGGGTTTTCCTGGAGTAAGACCGTCAGTTAAAGGTGAGCGTAATGAATGACAAGCAAAACAACCATCCATGAAAGCATTGTCACGTGGTTCGCCTTGCCAGTGCGCCGTTTTCTCGCCAAGACCTCGTAACCATAGACCTGTGGGATGCTTCGCGGAAGTAACATCAATACCGATATTTCGTTTTGTCGACTGCTGAGCATGTGCTGACATATCACCATGACAAGATAAACAACCCACATTAATATTATCAAACTGGCTATCAAAAATATTTTCGTCGGCGTCATAATTTCTCACTAAACCATCAGAATGACAATCGGCACACATGCCATTCCAGTTTTGCAACGGTTGACGCCAATGCAACCTATCTTCAGGACGAATTTCTTCATGACTATAATTATGGTACCAACGCTGACCGCCTTCTAATTTGTCTCGGCTATCCCACGCAAATGGAAGTACCTGTAATTTTCCTTTCTCTATTTCAACTAAATACTGTTGTAGTGGAAAATGACCAAAAGTATATTTCACTTGATAGGTATTAACAGGGTAAGTATCTTTCTTTTCATCATAAGAAATGGTCACTTGATAACGGTTATCTTTAATAAAAAAATGTGCTTTTTGGCCGTAATGCTCAGCGTAGTTATTATTGAAATCACCTAATACTGAGTTTTTATCTGCAATAGCCATTGCGTTGGCGTGATCAGATTGCTGCCAATCATGCTGTGATTTAGTATGACAACCAATACATTGCTGATTTGAAATAGGTTTATTCTTTTTAAAGTTATGTGCAGTACTTTCAGTGGCTGCCGCTGAAGATACAGAAAGGAAAAAACAAAAAACGATGCCTACTAAATATTTAACATTCAAAATTTATACTTATCCTTAAACAATTACTAAATATCTATTGGGCGTTATATAACAAAAAACAGCGAAATATTTTGATAGTAACACACAAAAAAAACATGAAGGTAATCAAGCTTATCTTTCCTAGATGGAAAGACATTTTAAGATATACCACTAATACGCAATCGCCCCAAAAGCAGGTTAGAAACCATAAATTAGTGGCCAGAATTACTTTGCCATTACATTAATACCTATTACGCCACCGACCACAACAGCCGCGCCAATACTAATAACGAGTTTTCTCTTTCAGCACATAGAATTCCCTTAAATATTATTTTAATTTTTATTGGTGATTATTTGACGTTGCCATTCGACATCTTTAGTGAAAAAACCTACATCTACTTCTATCTCTAGAACATCACCGTTTGCCGTTAATATCGCCGGAAAATGTTTATCTCTTTCTGGCGCAAATATCGTTACATGCCAGCTATCATTCACTTTGCTAAATTTCTTTAATATGACAGTACCAATCTCCCCTTTTTCGGCATCAGTTTTAACTACCTTGCCAACAATAGGTTGTTTATGAGTATCAATTTCAACTAAAGTATTGTGCTTGCCCGTTGCCCAAACACCTGAAATTTCTTCTGCATTCAACGAACTAACGAATAAAAATAATATTAGGGAAAGTATTGGTTTCATGTTGTTAATGTCTCAATATTTTATTGTAAGCTTTCAACCAGTTTGATCCGGGAGAAGTCTTGTTTTTTAGTGAAGTCTGCGAAATCATCCGCTAGCTCTTTAGAGCGACTAATGATGGTTTTCCAGTATACAACTCTGTCTTTATCAGACATTTTTTCAAAGTCTTTTCTATCGCTGATTTTTTGAAAAGGCAAAGATTGAATAAATTCATCCGAGGGGCAAATAACCACAGTATTAGCATAGTTTTTTGCAGAGAAACTACGTTTTAAACCTTTATCAAACCAACCCGGTTTGATGGTTGAACTAAAGTGTGGATATAACGTTAAACCAGGGTCATCTATTTTGATATCAAAATGATAGTCAATAATTCCACCGTCGCGATACATACCTTTTCCAGCACCTTTAATATCTTTAACCCCTGCCATAACAAGAGGAATACAACCTGAGGCTAACAGTGAATCTCTAAGGTTATCTGAGCTCAACGATACTGACTTAGTGATGAAGCCGTCTGGGTCAGTAATAGCTAGTTCACTAGCACTTTGCTGAAAAATATACCTTCGATACTGGCTCTTTATTAACGAGCGTTTGACGGCGTTTAAAGTGACACTTTTTAGCAACCCCAACATCTGTAAATATTTGTTTTCTTTTGCTACTAAACCATGAGATTTAGACACTATAAAGTGAGCTTTGAACACTTCATTATTTACGATTTGAGCTATACCTTCGTCATCATCACCTAAAATGGCTTTTATTATGGGCACACTGCTTTCGGTCACTTGTTCTGGGGTCGGTCGGCCTTCATAGGTTACCGACAGATAAGCATCTATAAAGCGATTGATTGCCTCCACAGGTTTATCTTGGCAAAAGCAAGCTGCTCGAAATGAGCCAATACTTGAACCAATTACATTTAAAGGCTCTGTACGGCCAGCAAAAAAGTTACCAAATATATACTTATCAAGACCCGACAAGACAAACCATTTAGGACCACCACTGGCTCCTAAAAAAGAAGAGAACAGCTCAGGCTTAAAGCCCTCCTGCTCTATTGTCTTTAATGCATTGTTACCTGCATATATGTTTAACATTAAGCTCGTAATTCCTTTCTCAATATTTTACCAACATTAGACTTTGGTAACTCGTCCCTTAACTCAAATTCACGAGGTAATTTATATGAAGTTAAGTTTTCTCGGCAGTGGGCCATTATTGCTTCTTCATTTAACTCACCGCTTTTAGTGGCTAAAAATAGTTTAACTTTTTCACCAGTTTTCTCACAAGGCACACCAATGGCGGCAACTTCAATTACATCGTCAATCATGGCAACCACATCTTCAATTTCATTTGGAAAAACATTAAAGCCTGAAACTAAGATCATGTCTTTTTTGCGATCGACAATAAAAATATAACCGCGTTCATCAATTCGAGCGACATCGCCGGTTGCTAACCAACTGTCTTGTAATATTTCAGCCGTGGCCTCCGGACGATTATAATAACCGACCATGACTTGTGGGCCTTTAATACACAACTCGCCAGGTTCATTGGTAGCAACTTCTTTACCTTGATCATCGACTACTTTCGCTTCTGTATTACTAAGAGGTACACCAATGGAGCCGGTAAATTCTGTTTGATTAACTGGGCTGCAAGTGGCACAAGGAGAGCATTCCGTTAACCCATACCCCTCTAAAATGCTTGTACCCGTAAGTTTATGCCAGCGCTCCGCAGCAGAACGTTGAGTTGCCATGCCACCAGCGATTGATATCTTCCAACTGCTAAAGTCAATTTCTTTAAAGGCTTGTTCATTTAATAAGCCGTTAAATAAGGTATTTACCCCCGCAAATAGTGTCACCGGGTATTGGCTTATTACTTTGGCAAACATAGGTAAATCACTAGGGTTCGCAATTAATAAATTACAGCCGCCAACGGTCATCATACTTAAGCAATTTACCGTTAACGCATAAATATGATAAAGAGGTAATGCGGTCACCATCATTTCTTTATTTTCTTCAATAATGCCACCCATCCCGCCTTTTATTTGTAACATATTGGCCACTATGTTGGCATGACTTAACATGGCGCCTTTCGCAACGCCAGTCGTGCCTCCGGTGTATTGTAAAAAGGCGATATCTTCACGACTAATATCAACCGGAGTAAAACTCAATTTACTTCCTTGTTTTAACACCTGATTGAATTTTACTAAGTCTGGTAAAGAAAATGGCGGCACCATTTTTTTCACCCTTTTGATCATAGTGTTAACTAACGTGCCTTTTAATAAACCAATACAATCACCAATTTGAGTGGTGATCACATGCTCTATTGCCGTCTCATCAACAACCTTTGCTAATACATGAGCAAAGTTTTCAATTACTAAGATGGCGGTCGCACCTGAGTCATTCAGTTGATGCTTTAATTCTCTTGCAGTATATAAAGGATTAACGTTAACGATGGTCAAGCCCGCTTTAATAGCGCCAAACAAGGCTATTGGATATTGCAAAACATTAGGGGTCATGATGGCAAATTTATCGCCCTTTTTCATGCCCATCTTATGTTGTAAATATGCCGCGAACGCTTCAGATTTTTCTCTGAGCTCTCTATAGCTCAACTCAGTGTGCATACTAATAAATGCATTATTGTCAGCATATTTATTTGTGTACTTATCAAACAACTCTACGATTGAATTGTATTTTAAAACATCAACTTCTGCTTCAACTCCAGGTGCGTAGTGTGCTAACCATGGCTTATCCATACTTGTTTCCCCGATTTTAATTCTGATTTTTATGCTTTAATTATTTGTAACGCTAACTGAGCTAGCGGTACTACAAAAGCTCCGGTTTGTTTGGCCTTAGCACTAGAAGCGTTGCCTTGCTGAGCTCGTTTTGCCACACCTTGAGCTATCGCAGCTAAACGGAAAAAGCTAAAAGCTAAATAAAACGTCCAGTTATCAATCTTATCAATGCCCATACGCTGACAATATAGTGCTACGTATTCTTCTTCGGTTGGAATGCCAAGACTTGATCTGTCTATTCCTGCTAAACCATCCATTACACCTGAACCTTGCCCCATTCGCATTTGCATACATTGGTAGGCTAAGTCTGCATAGGGGTGACCAACCGTTGACAGTTCCCAATCTAATACTGCAATTATTTCGTCATTATCTTTGCTAAACATCATGTTGTCCAAACGAAAATCACCATGGACTAAGGAATAAGTGCCATCTTCTTGTGGAAGGTTCGCTTCCAACCAAGTCATAAGTTGCTCCATCGCATCTAACTTATCTATCTCAGACGCACGATATTGCTTCGTCCAAGTACTAAATTGACGCTGGTAATAGCCCTCTTTACGGCCATAATCCGTTAAACCAACGGCATCAACATCAACAGAATGTAAGGCCACTAACGTTTTGTTCATTAAATCGTACATTTGAGTGCGTTGTTGATTGTCTTGCGCTTCTTCAAGCGCGGCATTCCAATGAACATTGCCTTCGATATATTCCATTAGATAAAACATAGAGCCAATGACTTCAACGTCTTCACATAAATGAAATACTTTGGCGACTGGCACTTGCGAGTCTTCTAATGCATGAAGCACTTTAAACTCTCGATCTACGGCGTGTGCGGATTTTAATAATTTACCAGGCGGCTGACGGCGTAATACATATACTCCCGATTCCGCAGTGACTTTAAACGTTGGATTTGACTGGCCACCAGCAAATTTGTCTAAATTTATAGGGCCAATAAAACCAGGTACATTTGATTCTAGATACTCAGCTAGTTTGCCTAACTCTATGTCGTAGTTACTCATTTCCAATCCCCTTACTTAACCTGAAATCGTTTTGCATAATCTCTACCCAGTTGCATCATATGCACCTGATCTGGGCCATCTGCAAATCGCAAGCTACGCTGTCCTGCCCACGACTGTGCTAAGAAAGTGTCTTGACTTAACCCTACCGCACCATGACATTGCATGGCTCTATCAATCACTTCAAGTGCCATACTAGGCGCTATAATCTTTATCATTGCAATTAAGTCTTTTGCCGCTTTATTCCCTTCATCATCCATTTTTTGTGCAGCTTTTAGGGTTAACAAACGGGCTTGTTCGATTTGGCATATAGATTTAGCAATATCTTCTCGAATTGACTGTTGTTTGATCATCGGCTGACCAAATACCACGCGCTCGTTAACGCGCTTCGCCATGGCTTCAAGTGCGCGCTCCGCAATTCCAATTGAACGCATACAATGATGTATTCTACCAGGGCCTAAACGCCCTTGAGCAATCTCAAAACCTTTACCTTCACCTAAAATTATGTTTTCTACTGGCACGCGAACATTTTCAAAAGTAATTTCTGAGTGCCCTTCCGGCGCATCGTCATAACCCATGACTTTCATTGGTCGTACAATCGTTACACCTGGTGTATTCATAGGTACTAACACCATAGATTGTTGGATATAACGATTCGCATTATCAGAGTCAGATTTCCCCATTACTATCATGATTTCACACTGCTTGCGCTGAGCACCGCTGATGTAAAATTTGCGACCATTTATCACATACTCATCACCATCACGATCAATGCTAGTTTCAATATTAGTGGCATCACTCGATGCGACATCAGGCTCTGTCATGGCAAAAGCTGAACGTATTTCTGCATTTAATAGAGGTTTAAGCCATTTTTCTTTCTGCTGTTCATTACCATACTTTGCTAATACTTCCATATTGCCAGTATCTGGCGCGGCACAATTAAACACTTCAGAACCCCAATGAACTTTGCCCATCACCTCAGCAAGCGGTGCATATTCTAGGTTAGTTAAACCTGCACTGTACTCGCCATAAATAGTGGGCAAAAATAAGTTCCATAAACCTGCTTCGCGGGCTTTTACTTGCAGCTCTTTCATTAAAGGTGGCGTGTTCCAGCGGTCTTGTTCAACCTGCTGATGCATTTTTTCTTCGTTTGGATAAACGTATTCCCCCATAAAGGCGTTTAATTTATCCAATAGCCCCTGCATTTTTTCACTGTATTCAAAGTTCATATTATTCCTCTTACACCTTAATTATTTGCGAGTAACGTATTTATCGTCATGCATTTGTAAATGACTGTAGTTATTAATCATATCTACACTTACTTTATCTTTATTAAACATCAACTTAGTCACTGATGTATTAACTATCTGTTGATTTATCAGCATTAATTGGTGATCAGGTAATTGCCAATAGTGCGCACAAATTGATGAAATAACGCCACCTGAAGTAAACACCAAAATATTCTTCGAATGTTTTTCAGCTGTTAACTGCTCTGTCATTTCCACTTGTGTCTTGATATCCTCTAACGCTTTTACACAGCGTTTTTTAAAGCCTTGAAAGGACTCTTGGTAATTATCAAAACTACCACTACTCCAGCGTCGCAAAGCTTGGCTAAACTCGGTAACGAACGCTTTATTTGGGTAAGCTTGTTCTTTAAGAAAAGCGCCAAATGCTGTTTGATTATGCCAATCGGGGTTATAACACTTGAGCACATCGAGATGATCAAACTCATTTAACCCTTCATGGATATTAACCGGCATAGTTTGACCCGCGCCTTTCCAGAAAGCATCAGCGGTTTGACTATGGCGTAACATGCCACCTGCATAACAAACATCAGGCTTATCAAAATATTGCCAATGTTGACCTAAAATACGGCCTTGTTGCGCTCCTAACTCCGATAATTGATCGTAGTTAGATTTGCCCCATGAAGCTTGTCCATGGCGGATAAGATAAACATTTGCCATGTTATTTAGCCCCAACTTTTTTGCTGAAGCCTTTATTGTAAATTTGAGACATTTTATTAAAGAACCAATTTGGTAATAAACGTTTCAATAAATACAAATTGCGTTCTCTCTTATGGGGTAACAAGAACAAGTCTTTGTTTTCTACTTGCTTAGCAATCATGGCGGCAATATCGTCAGCGGTTAATGGAGAACTTTCCATTAGCTTGTTCACAAAACCAATAGACTTATCACTTGATAACATGGAGTCGGTTAAATTGGTTTTGAAAAAAGCAGGACAAACAGCATGGGCAGAAACATTGTAAGGTGCTAATTCATAATAAAGTGTTTCAGTTAAGGCGATCACCCCCGCTTTACTACAATTATAAATCCCCATTTGCGGTGCATTGGTAATACCTGCCATAGAAGCAATATTAACCACAGCACCACTTTTTTGTTGTTTAAATAATGGGTTAAAAACTTTGCAGCCTCGGATCACACCAAGTAAGTTTATTTCAAAAACTTGTTGCCATTGAGACATGGTTAACTCTTCTACTTCGCCAACCTGCCCTACAACTCCAGCGTTATTAACTAAGATGTCCAAGCCTTGCCATTGAGTTTCTACTTCAGTTCTTACTTTTTCTAAATCGGTAAGTTTGGTGATATCACAATGAAAAGTGAGTACATCTGAAGTCAACTGCATTAACTCCTGCTTAGTTTGCTCTAATTTACTATCGTTGATATCACCAATTGCAACCTTAGCGCCTGACTTGGCATAAAGCATGGCAATAGCTTTACCTAAACCACTCGCACCACCAGTTATAAAAACTCGGCTCCTCCTCATGTTATGTCATCACTTGTGTCAATAGTATTGACCCTATGCTAAAACTAAGTTATAAATTAAACAAATGAATTATAGTTATTAACCACTATTCGAAATACGAATAATGGTTAATCTATTAATGCCCTAATTGTGCCACTGAGCAGCTGGAGAATTACCATGAAGTTAGACTTAAATTTATTTATCGTCTTTGAAGCTATTTTCCGAGAAGGTAACGTGAGTCAGGCTGCCAAGGCATTGAGTTTATCTCAGCCAGCTATAAGCCACTCGCTAGCTAAACTGCGAGCGAATTTTGACGATCCTTTGTTTACTAGACAAGGTAGTAAGATGTTACCCACTCCTTTAGCGGAAAATATCATTGATAATGTGCGTTCATCCATATACCAGCTTCAACTAAGTGTATTACAGGCAAAGCAGTTTTCCCCAAACTCAAGCCACAAACACTTTTCTATCGCCATGCATACAGGCATTGATAATGTTGTTATGCATAAATTAGTATTAGCTTGCACTACAACCGCACCTCATATTCAACTTACCAGCGGTAGAATCAATCGCAATGAAATGGCCAGTAATTTAGCCTCTGGCACCTTTGACTTAGTCATTGATACCAACCTGGCGGTGGATAAAGACATACTCCATACACCTTTACGATCGGACAAAATGTTAGTTGTCGCCAATGACAAACACAGAAAAATTACTGAAAGTTTAAGCTTGGGTGATTATTTACAAGCAAAACATGTGGTGGTTTCCAGTCGAACTTCTGGGATGAGTTATGAAGATTTTGAGCTTAGCCGCTTAGGCCTGCATAGGAATGTTTCTTTTCGGTGCCAACAGTATTTCAGTGCTTTTCAAATCGTGTCGCAAACAGACTTATTACTTACACTACCACAAAGTATAGCGACTATTTATCAAGCTCACTTTCCGATTAAATTATTCGAATTACCTGCTGAGCTGCATGGTCTAGATTTACAACTTTATTGGCATAAAAAATTAGACAAAGACCCAGCCAACCATTGGTTAAGAAACCAAGTCATACTGGCCCTTGCCAATAGCCAATAGCCAATAGCAAATAGCAAATAGCAAATAGCAAAAATAGTTTATAAAGTTACAATAACTTTAACCTTTTCTTTTGCTAACCTTGCCTTAAGTCGTTTGGCTATTTTGAGTATTATGGTGTTTTAATTTCATTTAAAATTCTGGCAAAATTGTTCACATACGATGGCTTTCATGCCGATTTCCTGAGATTGAATTCTTAATGCCTTGAGTTGTGACATAAATTATGCCATTAATATAAAGAGCAACAGTAATAATATAGATGGATGGCAATGAAAAAGTACCTTATTTCATACATTTCCGAGTTTCTACTTAGTGATAAGCGCATATACAAAAACAGGTTAAATACTGAGTCAAAAAGAAAAAGGCTTAATCAGTCTCATACTGTGGACGTGTATATCGCGATAGATGATCCTGCCAGTTATTTACTGCTACAAATATTGCCGAAGCTTAAACAAAGATATAATCTAACCTTCAAGTTTAAAACCGTGTTACAAAAGCAGGGTGACATGTATCCCGAGCCTCAACTTTGGGATAAAAATGTCCTTAACGACTGCACTCGCATGGCTGAATTATATCAACTAACAAAGCCAATGAACTTTTGTTTAAGAGATAAACTCACTCAGGATGTGAGTTTATTACTTACTCAACTTGAAAATCATCCTGAATTTTTAACCCAAGCAATAGAGATATTTCATGCGGCATGGCAAAACAATGCCCCTTTTATTGAGCAAGTAATAACTGAGCAAGTCATAACGGATCAACTAAGCGCTGATCTCCAAGAATTAAAAGAACAACTAAGCACCAATGAAAATGATTTATTGGATCAAGGTCATTATCTTAGTGGTACTCTACATTATGGCGGAGAATGGTATTGGGGACTGGAGCGCCTGCAATATCTTGAAAAACGCCTTAATGCGCTGATGCCATTTGCACCCCAAGTTATCAAATACAACAAATTACATGATTTATATCAGCCAATAAGTAAACAAATTGAAGACAAAACTACACCGTTAACACTCTACTTTTCCATTCGCAGTCCCTACTCCTACTTAGGTTTATTACGGGCAATTAAGCTAACTGAACACTATCAAATTCCATTGGAATTAAAGCCTGTACTGCCAATGTTAATGCGCGGCATGAAGGTTCCTAAAAAGAAAGGCATGTATATAGCGTTAGATACTAAGCGCGAAGCTAAATCTTATGGGCTAGCGTTTGGCAAGATAGCAGATCCATTGGGCAAAGGTGTAGAACGTTGTTACGCCTTGTTTGACTACGCAAAATCGCAAGGGAAAGAAATCGAGTTTATGAAGAACTATGCCACTGCGGTTTGGAGTCAAAGAGTCTTTTCAGATTCAGGTAACGGTTTAAAACATATCGTCGAAAAAAGTGATTTAGACTGGCAAAAAGCACAATCAATGCTCAACAATCAAAGCTGGCGGGAGTGGGCTGATACTAACCTAAAAGAGCTGTTTGACTTAGGTTTATGGGGCGTCCCTAGCTTTAAATACAAAGATACCCGCGTTTTTGGTCAAGACAAGTTGTTGTTTGTCGAACAAGCAATAAGAAAAACGTGTCGCTAGCAGTAAGCTATGTAAAATCAGTGATTAATGTTGAGCCGCTACGCTCCGATGTATAAGTAAAAGGGGCTTATCTGCTTAAAAAACAACACCGCAGTAATTAACCACAACTTTTAATGCTACATATTTAATGGCCTTCATACTTTTCGGTTTACGTCACTTTTTTTGAGTTAGTTTTATTAGTTTTGCTCTGATTACCATTACCAACCGTTGACTTAAAGATCATGTTAAACCCTGCTCTTGGTAATAAACGTTTGAAGTGATATAGAAAACTCGCCTGCTTGCCCATAGGAATTAATAATTTATTTTTGGCTACAGCTTGAAGCATTTTTTCGGCAAGCTGCTCAGCAGTAATACTTGAATTTTCGAAGCCTTTTTTGATTTGTCTATGCGCTTTGGGATGATCCATACGCCCAAACAAGGTTACCTTTTCACCAATTGGAGTTTTAACGAATTCTGGGCACACTGCAGTTACCCCTATGTTTTCACTTTTTAATTCATGAGCCAAAGACTCACTAAATGATATAACACCCGCTTTAGTCGAGCCATATGCCGACATGCCTAAAGTATTCATATAAGCTGCTGCAGACGCTAAATTTACAACATGACGTTGCTCACCATCTTGGTAAAATTGTTGTTGCATATCAGGGATTAAAGTTTGTAGAACAGAGACTAAACCTCGTACATTAAATTGATATAACCGGTCCCACTCTTCTAAAGGCGTATCAACTAAATATCCGCCACTTACAATGCCTGCACTGTTAACAATTAAATCCGCACATGGGGCAATTTCTTTGACTTTTCCGGCTAAGGATTTTACTTGTTCTATGTCAGTTACATCGATACTTGCGGTATAAACTGTAGTGCTATTTTGAGAAGAGTATTGACTAGAAAATTGAGTAGAAATCTGCTCAGCAGCATCGTCTAACTTTTGCTGATTACGAGCAACTAATAACAAAGTAAAACCTTGTTCAGCTAACACCTTGGCAATCGCTAAACCAATACCACTAGAGCCGCCGGTGACGACAGCTAATTTATTTTTTACCTGATATACATTCACAACCATACTCTTTTTTTAACTTCAATCTGCCTTTTAATATGTATTATGGCAGCCTTAGTGTCAATAGTTTTATTAATACTAATTTTTTAACCTTTAGTGGTCAGAACACGTATACAAACAAAAAACACCTTCCTAAATTTCAATAAGTTAAGTAGCAAATGTTATGTATTGTCACTATTTGTGACTATTTTACCACCCAAAGTATTGACAACCGTTGTGACATAATGTTTTCATAGATAAGCGAATAAAAAGAAAACAGTTGTAGAACAAATAAAAAACAAATAAAAAACAAATAAAAAACAGTTATAAAGCAAATAACATCATGGGGAGTCTATATGAAAACGTTCATTAGCAAAAAAAAGCCAATCGCAGTATTAATATCTCTAATTGTCTCGGGCGTTAATCTATCTGTCGCTGCTCAAGAAGCCGAAACGACAAAAGCTGAAACTAAAAAGTCAGATTTAGAAGTTATTGAAGTAACCGCACAAAAACGCGTACAAAACCTGCAACAAGTTCCTGTTGCTGTAACAGCTATATCTGGTGATGCACTCGCCGAAGGTGTAATTAAAGACGTATTTGATTTGCAAACAAGCGTACCGGGGATGACCGTAAATCAATCAACTAGCCCTGCTGCGGCAATGTTTTCAATTCGTGGTGTGGGAACCTCTAGCCAAAACTTTGGCTCAGAGTCTTCGGTTGGCCTCTATATGGATGGGGTATACCGCGCTAAACAGGGAGCACTTACCAACAACTTCTACGACATAGAGTCGGTTCAGGTACTTCGAGGTCCCCAAGGCACTTTATTTGGTAAAAATACGCCATCCGGTGCTGTGTTGGTACAAAGTGTAGCGCCTGATCATGACGGCAGCGGTTACGTTGAAATGAACGTTGGCAATTTAGGTTTAGTTGATTTGGGCTTCGCTAAATCAATTTCAGCGATTGACGATGAATTGGCTTTTCGCATATCTTATTTCAATTCCAGCAGAGATGGTTATATAAGCGACGTTAATTTGGGTAAAGACAAAATTAACGACAAGGAGCGTTCCGGTGCACGACTACAAGCTTTGTATACCCCAAACGACGATATAACCCTTCGCATCATTGCAGACTACGGCGAGTTGGATGAAATCTGCTGTGCCGTTGGCACTGTCCAGAACAATTACGAAGCGACAGGAATAGACGGAAAATTTGGCTCAGATGCCTATTTATCGCAAATGCCAGGTGTAACAATACAAAATGCCGAAAATTATGACGACTATGATGTGGCGGTTAATATGTTGCCGACTATTGAAATTGAAGATAAAGGTGTATCGGCACAGCTAGATTGGGTTTTGTCAGATTCAACCACATTGGTCTCTATAAGTGGTTTCCGCGAATTTTCTTATGTAGAATCATTTGACAGTGATTACACCAATGCAAATTTTCTCCATGGACTCAACGATCTAGAACAAAAGTCATTCTCACAAGAACTACGACTTGACTATGTTAGTGACAAACTAAACGCCACCGCAGGCTTATTTTATTTCGAGCAAACTATTGACGGTTTGAAGTCGACCACTACCTATAGCGATTTGAGCCCATACGTAATGGATGGGATATTAGGCGGACAATTTAACGGGCTTATTAATGGTATAAATGCGATTAGTGCTCAAACAAACGGCCTTGTTGCTCCAGCAGCGGCTCCGATAAGTAACGCCATGTTTAACAATTATTCAGAACAAGAGCATGATAGTTGGGCTATATTTGGTCAGTTTGACTACCAACTAACCGAGCAATTGATCGTAACCGCAGGTTTGCGTTACACCGAAGAAAACAAAGAAATGACGAATGAATTTAAGGAAATTTACGCCAGTGGTGCAGCCCATTCTACTGCTCTTACCCATATTGGCAACCCGGCTTTTCCACAAACGATCACCCCAAGCAGCTTGCTGTACAACGGCGCGGCTGCAGGACAAGCACTTCAAGGGATAATGACCGGGGCAATTCCTCCAGGTAGCCCACAATTTGTTCAAGCTATCCAAACGTTTTCACCTTTCCAGCAAGAGGGCTGGATGGCTCAACCAATGAGTTCGCCTACGTCATCACGCCCTGACATAAACACTTCGATGAGTGATGAAAAGGTATCTGGTACAGTAAAATTAACTTACCAGCCAAATTCTACATTAATGACGTATGTTTCGTACGGTACAGGTTACAAATCTGGCGGCACCAATACCGACCGAATTGCCGTGGGTTTTGATCCAATATTTGATTCCGAGAATTCAAAAGCAGCTGAAGTCGGCTTAAAAGTCGACTTCCCTGAATCAAATTTAAGAGTCAATGTGGCTGCTCATCACACTAAGACAGAGGACTTTCAGTCTAATGTATTTATTGGTAATTCTTTCTCAATGCAAAATGCGGGTGATTACTTAGTAAAAGGTGTCGAGCTAGAGTCTTTATGGATCCCTCTAGAATACACTCGCGTTAGTCTTTCTTATAGTTATACCGACGCTACTTTCGATTCATTTGAAAAAGGTCCATGCTGGAATACGACCCCTTGGCATACAGGTCAAACCGACCCAGGTCAACAGATGCTAGAAAATGGCACGCCAGCTCCATACTGTGATCGTTCTGGCGACCGTCCGTTTACACAACCAAAATCCAAAGGAACCTTAGGAATAGAACAAGGGTTTATGCTGATGGAAGACGTGTATTCATATGCAATGATCGAATACAGCTACATAGGTGATTTGTTCACCGAAAGCTCAAGTGACCCTATTAGTCATCGCGACGCTCAAGGCGTATTCAACGCAAGATTATTCTTTAACTTTGAACAATACGATTTTGACGTGGTGTTGTGGGGACGAAATATAGGTAAAGATGACGAAGACTGGAGTCCGAATTCTATTCCAGCGCCACTGCAAACAGGAAAAATGCTCAACTTCTATACCGAGCCAGCCACTTATGGCATTAGCATCAAAAAACGCTTTTAGTCCCTCAAAGAACGCCAGAGTTACTGGCTAGCTTCTTTAATATAAATGCCAGGCTTGCCCTGGCATTTCTTTATCTTTCTCACCTTAAAGATCCCCTTCACAAAATTGAAGATCATATTTGTAAGCAAGGCATTTATCGATATTCAACTCTTTATGGCTTTGCTCTGATATACAATATTATTAAGAATTAACAATATACAATCTAAGCCGCTCAACGGTCATTTATACCATTTCTATTAAGTTCGTGATCTTGTTGTGCGAAGGAAAAATGAATCAGGACAAGGCGCTCGATTGAGTAATAGCTCGCTATTGGGATTGAGAGTAACGAAGGCATGGCTTATTTTAACCAGTACAAGTGAGCAATAACTTAATAGAATTGGTATTAGCTCTCTATTAAAAATTCAATACCAACAAAAAAGCCAGAGCATGTGCTCTGGCTTTACAGCAGGTCTTAAATCAATTGTTAATCCAATACAAGCTGCTTTAATTGCGCAATAAATAGGCGTTCACATTCTTCAATAGGAAGTTGTTGATAAGTAAAATAACGATCAAAAACTTCAAAAGAGGTAATAGCATCCGCCATCTCAATAATATCAATGTGTTTGTCTTTAAGTTCAGGCAACGCTTTTAACATCAATGTTCTTAATAGCTTCTGATTTTTTTGGTACGTCTCTGTAAGTAAAGCTGAGCGCCAAAACAAAGCATGGCTAGCTTTATTAATATGAAACGTCTCCTGATAAGCATTTAAACGACTTTGTACAAGTTGTTCAATCCTTTCGTCTAAAGGGCCAGATACATCATCAATCATAAAATATTTTTCATAACTAGGTCTGACGGCATCATCTAATTCTTTATATAAATGCTCCATTTCGGTGAAATGGCGAAAAACGGTTCGAATAGAAATATTGGCTTGATCAGCAACTTGTTGAGCGGTTGGTATATATTGCCCTTGCTCTGTTAACACCAACATGGCATCAATAATAGTTTGACGACTACGTATACTGCGCTTAAGGCGACCATCTTGTTTAACTTGTTCCAATTATTAATAACTCCAGTGTTGAACTATCATCAAAATATAGGTAGTTTATATAACGCTCTGTACTATATATATACTATTAGGATATTGACATAAATTAAGACATTATATAGCTTTTTGTTACAAATACTAGCACTGGCGGTACTGCCAGTCTAATTTCGTATATTTTTCCATTGTCACTATTTCAATACCGATTTATGAATTCAACTGAGATAAATCCTTATCGATTAACGCTTGTAATCTAGCCTTTGCGATAGGCTCAGCTTCGTTGTCTTGCCAACAAATCACTTCCATACTTACTAAGCGGCTACCAAAGCGAATGATTTTACAGCGACTATAAGTAGGTTTTAATAAACCAGGTCTAATATAGTCAATATTTATGTCGACCACTTTAGGTACATGATCAACTGTCATCTTCATGATTAGATGTAATATCGCAGACGTTTCCATAAACCCAGCAATAGCGCCGCCATGCAGTGCAGGTATCATATGATTGCCGATCAACTTTTGTGCTGGCGGCATCAAAAATAACCATCTTCCCTTTTGATCAGCTTCAACCCTTTTCATCCCCAGTAATCTAGCATAAGGAATAAAATTAATAAGCAAATTCGCATCGTCTTGTTCTCTAGCTTGTTTAAGTTTTTCTTTACTTATAGCTTCAGAGATTAACTCAACGGCTTGATAATTTCCTTGCCTTGGCGGCAAGTGTTCCACCAATTTAGTATTGCCAAATAGCATTTGTTTCATTGCGGGTGACATAGGGTTATTAACAAAATTTCCGGTTGCATAAGCTAGTGGTTTATCTTTTTCTTGCCATGCGACACCACGAGTAAATACCACATATTTAGTCGTACGAACCACCTCCACTTCAGCATAGATAGTTTTATTTGGCTCTGGTGAACGTAAGTAATCTATCCGCAAATCAATGGTTGCGGTTACCCCCATAGGCTCCAATGTGGTGATAGAAACAAAACCAGCGCAACTGTCTAATAATGCCGTCACCGCACCACCTGCTATCACACCAGTATCAGGCGAAGCAATTAAGTCATTATGATAGTGAAGCTTCATTACAACTTTGCCGATTTCAACATCCACAACTTCTAAACCTAAGGTTTTTGCATGACCTTCAGTATTGCTTAATGACATCAACTTTCCTAGGTTTTTAAACAAGGTTAATTTTTCATCCATCACAGTTTCCTATAGCTAATCTAGCCTAAATAAAGTCCAAAAAACACCTTGCAACACACGTTATGACATACGCTATGACAATACATACAACAAGCTATTGCATGTATAAAAATTTTATGTCATTGTTTGTGACATAACAATAGTGATTGTAAAAAAACAAAAATTAATTTCAACAAGGAAAAAGGTTCATGTGGAAAAGAATATTATTAGGTCTTATCGCATTTATTACTATCACAGCGTCGCTGCTATGGCTCAACCGTTTTGATGCCATGTTATATTTAGCTCACCTGCAAAAAGAACCTGTGGCGCCACACCGAGAGGTCAAATGGCAACAAGGTCCTTTGGAAAAAGTTGATAGTGACAAACCGAATGTTGTGTTGATTTTAATGGACGACATGGGCATCAATGATGTGTCGACGTTCGGTGGCGGCATGATCCCAACACCCAATATAGACAAGCTTGCTCAACAAGGAGCCATATTTACCAATGGCTATTCAGGGCATGCCAACTGTGCCCCCTCGCGAGCATCCTTGTTAACAGGTAGAGATGCTACGTTAACTGGCTATGACAGCACCCCTATTCCTAAACATTTTGGTCGTATAGCTGCCATGATAGAAAACTCAACTATGAGTGAAAGTGGTCGCCCTATTACTGAGTACTATGCCGATATAGATAAAATCACCCCTAATTATAACGACAGAGGCTTGCCATCAAGTGAAATTACCATTGCCGAGGTTATGAAGGAGGCAGGCTATCGTACCTTACATATAGGGAAATGGCACTTAGGACGTGCACAAGATATGTTGCCGAATGCTCAAGGCTTTGATGAGAGCTTGATGATGGCGTCAGGTTTGTATCTACCGATCGATCACCCTGAAGCTGTTAATGCACCAATAAAAGAGTCTGGTTTAGACCAGTTCATTTGGGCAAGAATGGATTACGCGGCTAGTTGGAATGGTATAGAGTACTTTAGACCTAAGGGCTATGTAACAGACTACTATACTGAAAAAGCCGAAAAAGCCATCGAAGCGAATGCCAACCGCCCTTTCTTTTTATACCTCGCACACTGGGGCGTTCATAACCCACTGCAAGCAAAAAAATCAGATTATGAAGCTGTCGGTGATATTCAACCCCATCAAAAGCGGGTTTATGCCGCTATGCTTCATTCACTTGATCGCTCTGTTGGTCGCGTTATGGCAAAATTAGAAGAACAAGGAATAGCTGACAATACCATTGTCATTTTATCAAGTGATAACGGAGGCGCCGATTATGTCGCCATTAACGACCTTAATGCGCCATATAGAGGTTGGAAAAACACCTTTTTTGAAGGTGGCATTAGAGTCCCTTTCTTCATTTCATGGCCTGGAAAAATTGAACCCGGCACAGTTATCGATGAAGCCGTCATTCATTATGATTTAATGCCAACTATTGTGAACGCTACTGCGGCACAATTACCTCAAGACAGAGAAATTCATGGTGTTGATTTAGCGCCGCTATGGCAAGGCATGGGGAATAAAAATAAATCTTTTCTCCGTAAAGATGATGCCCTTTATTGGTTTACAGGCACCTACCGAGTCGTGCAAGCAGGTGATTGGAAGTTGCAGCTAAATCCAGATAGCAAGCAAATATTTTTGCATAACTTGGCAAGCGATCCAACAGAACAAAATAACCTAGCTAAATCTGAACCTGAAAAATTAGATCAATTAGTCAAACTTATTGAAAAACATTTTGAAGGTGCAGCAGCTAATGGAGGTTACTCAGTTGTTTCGGCGCCTATTGCTATCGACAAACACATAGGTGAAAAGATGGTAGCAGGCGATACTTATATTCGTTGGAGTAATTAAATCATGGATAACCTATTAGTCACTCAACTAGTACAAATACTCGTGCCTATTACGATGTTTACTCTAATGTTTGCCATGGGGTTAACCTTAACTCTAGCAGACTTTAAACGGGTAATTCGAATGCCTAAAGCCATTATCGTTGGTTTATTAATAAACTTGGTCATATTGCCTGTCGTCGGCTTAGGATTAGCTTATGGCTTTGAGTTAAGTGCTATGTTGGCGGTGGGTTTAGTTGCAGTAGCTGCCTGCCCTGGTGGCACCACATCGAATGTGATTGTGCATATGGGTAAAGGCGATACGGCTTTATCTATCTCATTAACGGCCATAGCAACTTTGATCACCTTATTTACCTTACCACTGTGGGTTAATTTCACCTTAACTCAGTTTGCTGATCAAGCCACCGTTATTGAAATGCCAGTATTAAAAACCGCCGCACAATTAGCACTGATTACCCTTTTACCAGTAGCGTTAGGCATGACAGCACGTCGTCATAAACCAGAATGGATAAAAGCTGAACCCGTATTATCTAAAGTGAGCACCATAGCTATGATAGCAGCGATTCTCGGTGCCGGTATCGCCGATAGTAGCAATTTACTGCAAGAAGCTAGCACAATAGTGGTTCCTGCTATTTTATTGTTAACTGCAGCCGTAGCAATAGGTTTATTACTGCCAAAATCGTTAGGCATAAACACAAGAGATAGTGTCACTATCGCGGTGGAAAGTTCATTAAAAAATATTATGTTGTCCTTCTTTATTGCCACTAACGTGTTAAAGGTCACTGAAGCTGCGTATGCCAGTGTCATTATCGGGATGGTCATGATGCCTGTAGCTGTCGTTATTATGGTGATATATCGTCAAACTCATAAACAAAGTGCTCAAGCACCCACTTAATTACAAATTTACCTTTTAAAAGAATAAACGCAAAAATGGAGAATTACATTGAAATTTAGTCCTACTCAAATAAAAAGCGGTAAGGTCATTGTCGCACTGACTTGGTTATTAGTCATTGCCGCTTTTTTATTGCCAGGGGAAATCCCCTTCAGCAGCATATTTATAGGTATTGGTGCCTTTTTAATTGGCGCTCATTTGTTAGAAATTATGTTCTTTAATAAACGCCTTAAGTCTTTAAATGATTATATCGGCGTGTTTTTCTTTGGCGCATTACACCTAAGGCAACTCGCCATTAATCATCAACACTCTCAATTGTAAATAGCAGGATTAATTATGAAACACGACTATAAATTTTACGGCTGGCAAATATCCTATTTTGCAGGCAAGGCACGTGGTTATATAAAGTATAAAGGTGTTGATTTTGAAGAAAAAGAAATCAATATCTTTGACTTAAGAAAAATCGCCAAAGCCACCAAAAGAGCAGCGATGCCAGCAATTGAAAGCAAAGAAGGCGAATGGTTTTGTGACACGCCATTGATTATGGAAGAGTTTGAAAAACGCCACCCAACCCCAGCTGTACTGACAAATACGCCAGTACATACCTTTGTGGCGGAGTTACTACAAAACTGGTTTGACGACAGTTGGATAGTTATCGCTTTGCATACACGCTGGTCTTACAATGAAAACTGGGAAACACGTAATCGAGAAGGAGGCGGAAAAACATTACTGCCCTTTGCACCTAAATTTATTCGAAATATGATAGTTGAAAAGATTTTTAAGCAAAACATGGTAAAACACCTTCCTAATCAGGGCATTGTGCCAGAGTCAATACCACTGCTGGAAAAGTGGAGTCTTAATCTCTTAGATTTACTTGAACTGCACTTTACACAGCACGGATATTTGTTAGGTGAACGCCCTACTGTCGCCGACTTTGCCTTATTTGGCCCTATGTTTGGTCATTTAAACCGTGATCCTTGGCCTAAACGTGAATGGATCGATTCTCGTCCTAACTTGCAAAGGTGGGTTGAAAAAATGGCCCGTGGCGACCAAACGTCAAAAGAACTTTATCCTAATGATGAAATTCCACCGACGTTAATGCCGATTGTTAAAATCGTTTTCAACGAGTTCTTACCCTTAATGCAAAACACCGCAGAGGCAATTAAACAAATGGTTACAGATAAAGGGCTTGAATCTGGTCGAGCACTACCTAGAACCACCGAAAATTTGACTTTTAATATGCTTGATGGCACCTATTGTCGCGGCTCATTTACCTATTCTGTATGGCGAATTCAGCGCCTTCAAAACATGGTTAAAAACTTTTCTGAACAAGACAAAGAAGTTCTAAAATCTTGGTTAGCCGAACGAGGCCAACAAGACTTCTTAGCTATTGATTACGGCCATAAGCTAAAACGCAAAGGCCTAGTTGCAGCGCTAGCATAAATAAAACGACGCTACCTTAGCCTAATATCAGATCGGGATAAGGTTTGCTCGCAACAATAAAAATTAACCTCTGTGGCTCATCTGTTAGTAACAGGCATGGAAATTATCCTTCATACAAAGGCGAGCGATATACCATTTTTTCACCCGTATGGGTGTTGTTAATATAAGCCTGGTACAGATCAAACACTTCTTTGCTTAAAGATATTTCCTTAGCGCCTGTATACCAAAGCGCTTCTAAATTATGTTTCTTTATCATGTTGCGGCTCTGCTCCAGCATTTCAGCGTCAGTGATACCATTGCGTATTTGATAAATATAGGAATCCACCAAGTTGGTGTAAAAGGTACCTTTTCGGTTCTTCTTAAGATATTTAATAAAAGTCTTGTGACTCCCCTCACCATAAATCCACCAACGTGAAATTTTGAAGTGATCGAAAACATCCTTTGTTACCGAATCCCACCCTAATGCATCAAAATATAAGCTCTTATTCTGGCTAGGACTCGATTTAATATCTTCATAGGTATAAACCTCGTCAAAGTACGAGAACTTCTTTACAAACTCAAGGTTACGTTTGGACGTTAATCCAATCACTCTAAAAGATGGGTTCAATTCCTTAAGGCACATTGCAATAATTTGCCCTGAAGCACTAGAAGCAGAACTAATCACCAAACGCTCTGCGCCAAAATAGTCCAGATCGCGTAATTCACGGGCGTAGGTAATACCGATCTTCATGTACTCATAATTGTCTATTGCATAGGAAGTGACGTCGTCTTCCATTTTGATCAGTTTTAACCATTCTTTAGGGCCTGTGAAGTTCGGTAAATCTTGATATCCAATCAACCCGTCGGAATCTACATTGGTTACCCGGCGCACAGTGTAAGCACTTAGTGGCCAAAAACTATAGTAGGTACTGCCTGGCTTTATATCTGGGTGGTTTGAGCGATAAACCGTGCAGCGTCCCCAACAAGGAGCCGTTTTAAATGACTGAGTATTCTGTTCTCCCTTAGGATCTACAAAACCTTCAATATCATTTAAAATATAACCAGGGCTATAAACGGTAATGTATCTATTAGCCAATAACGTAGATGGAATAAAGAGCACTTCGTTCTCAGCTAATGGAACATTTTCAATATCCTTATCCAATGGAAAAAATCGCATATTGCGGGGCCGCCCCATTTGAAACTGAACGGCCGATATGTCGGGTTGGTTTGCAGCATCTTGCATTATGGGAAGCTTTATTTGCTTGGCTTTAATATAAGCTTGTCGGGTTTTAGCAATGGCGGGCGATATCTTTTTTGGGAGCAGGCGAGATTATCTAGCTTTTGGAATCCAGCTCAAAAGAGGAAAGTGTCTGTCTATGAATTTCATAATATGTGTGCCTTTGTAAATATTTAAATAATGCTATCAATAATTTTGCGCGGAATATTCCTAGATAGACTTAATACCAATCTCATTTAATAAGTGATCATTTCTACTTGCTAAAAGAGCCAACTACATCGTTATTTATTTAATAAGTAGAACAACTAGTTACCAAAATAAAAACCTTGAATTTGTCACTTTTTTCTACGTATAAAATAGATCACATAATTAATGAAATTGGTATAACTCCGATACTGATAAAGGTTCTGACCCTTGCAGTTACAAAAATCTAAGTGCCCTAGTACTAAAGAACGCTGGTTTTAAAGAACATTGGCTTTAAAGAGCATGGCTTCAATACCTGTGCCTTTTAAGAATGAATCAACTCTACTTCGATCTTCTGCTGTTAGCGCCTGATAGATTTCATTTGTCCACTTCAAACATTTAGCTTGATAAGCAAAGGTTTGTTGTTTCCACGTCACACCATCGATTTCACAAGCCCACTCTTTTTCTCCTGCCTGAGCCGCTTGTCCATTTGCTAATTGTGAGGGCACGTAGGTTTGTCCTATTTCGCGTAATAACAACGTTAAGCTTTCAGGCTGTTGATCAAGTACATACCAATCTTTTTCCTGCGGTTCAATGCCGCTTAAATCTTCCATTTGTTGTACCCAAGCCACGGCTCTAGGTGACACCTCGTGGGCTATGGCTCTAGAGCTTGGATCAACACCAATAAGCTGACTTAATTGACCAAACAAACTAAAATCAGCGGCACTTGGTCTGTTACCTAGCATAAATGGTTGACTTGCAAGGTGCGCTTCCATGGCGCTTAAAAACCGGCGATAACTCGCTTCTATCACAGGAGCCGTTGACTCATTTGAGCCGATAACACCAAGGCGGCTGATCTGGCGCTTAGCAAACGATTCTTTAAAAAATGTCAACTGTTGCTCTGGTAAGGTTACATTAAAAGCAAGCGGTACATGGATTGAGGCATTGCTCGCATCTTCTTGCGGATACCAACGGTAGTGAAACATATATTTAGTCACCCACTCATCGGCAAAGTCTTCTATGAGATAATCAATGAAGGCTAACGCAGGATCTGTTGGTAGTACTGAACGCTGTTGATATTCTTTTTCTAGTCGGCGAATGATTGGCGTTGAATCAACGACCGCTTTTAATCCCTGCTCTTCTTCAAAAAAGAAGGTTGGTATTAGTACCGGTTTTGGCAATTCAACCTGTTTTTTTTTGCAAACTTCTTCTATCAATTCCCTATGCATTGCATATGGAATTCTTCGATATCGCAGCAAGGACACCATTTTTCTTGTATAAGGCGAAGCAGTAGCCCCAGCAAAATGAATTAGCGTGTTATTCGACATTAGAGTTCTCCAATCTGAATCAAAATTAAGGGGTTATTATCGTAATCAACTAAAGTATTAGGTATCTCTATATAACGCTCGAGGTTGGTTAAACGCTTTTTCTAAACCTTGACCTAACGATATAGCAGAAGGAGCAACAGGTTCTTCGTTCAAGTAAGCTGGAACTTGCTTACCTGGATGATTGAGTTGCGGCCAAATGTGAGTATTGTTTTGTTTACCAGCCTTAGCCCAATGTTTGAATGCAGACAAATCGCTCTGCTCATCTAATACCACATTTTTTGGCTCACCTAACGCGGTCCTGTCTATCATCACGTTACCTGTAATGGCTAAACCAATACCGCCTTTTGCCCAACGATCATATAATTTTGCTAAGCCTTTTGAAGGGTTATGATGTTTATCGCCTAATTGCTCACTCATGGCCGATTTATATAGACGGTTTTTGATTTGAGTACCATTCTCTAACGTAAAACTATCTGATAATAGGCGTTGCTCACCGTTTTTTAGTTCTGTCATTATCTTTCCCTTCATTCTATTTCTGTAATATCGCTCTAGCGTTTTTGGTAAAGCTTTGTTGTTGCTCTTCACCATCAAGTAGATTACCTAAACTAAACGGGACTTCTATTCCTTTTTTCATCCCCGGCTTTTTGTACATGACACCTGACCAGCGGTTTAGGTTTTCCAGTCCGTCAGTTTCAACCCCTGACCATGTATGGGTTCTCACCCAGCACCAGTTCGCAATATCGGCAATAGAATATTCATTAGCTAACCATTCACTTTGCGCTAACCGGTTATCCAACACCTGAAACAGACGTCGAACTTCATTTTGATACCGGTCAATAACTGGCTGTATTTTTTCAGGAAAATAACGATGAAAAACGTTGGCTTGGCCCATCATAGGTCCAATGCCAGACATTTGAAACATCAGCCATTGGTTTACCAATGAGCGACCTTTAACATCTGATGGGAGCAACTTACCCGCTTTTTCAGCTAAATACAGCATAATGGCGCCAGACTCAAATACTGAGAAGTTATCATTGTCTCTGTCAACAATCGCAGGAATACGGCCATTTGGATTAATAGCCAAATAGTCAGGCGCATTTTGCGCACCTTTAGAAATATCTACAACGTGCGTATTATAGGGCAATTCAAGGGCTTCCAACGTACAAGACACTTTATGGCCATTTGGCGTTGGAAAGGTATAAAAATCAATCATGATATCTCCTTATTTTTATAGAATGTCAGTAGGCACTTCAGCAACGGCTGTTTCACCACGAGTAACTTGTTCAAATTGAGTCACGGCTTTAGGTAATTCAATGCGAATAAAATATCTGCACGCAGCATGTTTACCTAGGTGTAATTTACTATTTTCTCTAGCCACTAACGCTTGAGATAACCACAACCAACCAACAATCACATGACCAAAGGCAGACAGAAAAGCGCCAGCATTATTTAATACTTCAACTGTGTATCCCATGTCACCCAGAGTGGTCACCGCAACGTGCATTTGGGTGACGGTTTGTTGTAATAACTTAGCCTCACCGGCCAGCTTTTCATCTAGCAACGCCTGCTGACAAGTTTGAGATATACGTTCTAATAACTCTTTGTATCCAGCAGCGTCATTATGACCCAATTTACGCGCGATTAAGTCAGTCGCCTGAATACCAAATGTACCTTCGTGGATAGGGTTTAAACGATTATCACGGTAAAGCTGCTCAACGTCATATTCGCGGGTATAACCATAACCACCATGAACTTGGATCGCCAAATCATTTGCCATCAAACCAAACTCAGACGGCCAACTCTTTGTAACAGGGGTAAGTAGTCCGAGTAATTCAGCGGCTTTTTTACGCTCAACTTCATCTGGATGAGTATGAATATCATCGGATAATTTTGCCGAATATAAACATAAAGCTAATGCACCTTCAGCATAGGACTTTTGTTGCAGCAACATACGTTTAACATCGATGTGCTCAATGATTGAAGCCTGAGGTTTAGATGGATCTTTTTCTAAAGGTGAACGTCCTTGCGGTCGCTCTTTGGCATACTCTAAAGACTGCACATAACCACGGTAGGCCATGCAAGTTGCGCCCATGCCAACACCAATTCTTGCTTCGTTCATCATTTGGAACATGATAGCAAGACCTTGTCCTTCTTCGCCGATCCGCCAACCAATAGCGCCGTCTTTTTCGCCAAAATTTAACAAGCAGTTTGATGTGCCACGGTAACCCATTTTGTGGTTTACCCCAGCGACCGCCACATCATTGTCACTGCCATCAGGCAAATAACGAGGCACTAAAAAAATTGAAATACCTTTTACTCCAGGGATTAACTTACCCTGTTCATTAGGCACTTTAGCTAACACTAAATGAACGATATTTTCGCCCATTTCATGACTTCCGCCTGAGATCCACATTTTATTACCGCGCAAACGATAACGTGATCCATATTCGTCCTCGCCTTCAATCGTGGCTTTGGTTGTAATATCACCCAAAGATGAACCGGCTTGAGGCTCACTTAAACACATAGTGCCGTAATAACTGCCCTTCACTTCTGGTAAAGCCCAAGTTTCGATTTGCTTTTGATTACCAAAGTTTAGGATTAATCTGGCATTCGCTGTGGTTAACATAGGATAAGCCGCCGTTGCTGCATTAGCCGCGGTAAAGTTACCTAAAGCCGCTAATGCCACAGTGAACGGCAAGCCCATGCCACCGTATCGAGATTCAAATCCAGCAGCAAAAAAGCCTGCATCACGGTAAGCATTTAAATCTTGTTCTGTTTCTGGCGGTAAGGTGACTTTACCATCAACAAGTTGAGGTTCAATTTGATCGGATACTTTAAAATGTAGAGCAAAAGTTTCTTTTGCTATTTGCGCTGACAAATCTAGCACCGACTGCATGGTTTCTTTATCATGTTCAGAAAACGCAGAACGCTCAGCCATTTGTTCACATTTAAGCCAATCAAAAAGTAAGAATGCTACGTCTTGTTGATTAATAAAGTCCAAATTACTTCTCCAAAAACTAATAGGTAATTGCTAATAGCTAAAAAATTTAACCTAAAATAGAGTCCAAACGCATGGCGAGCCCCATGTCACCTTCTAGCTTTAATTTGCCTGTCATAAATGCCAATTGTGAACTTTCTTCACCGGATTGAATACCTTGAAACGTTTCGGAGTCGGCTGTAATTGTAAGATCCGCTTCGCTATCAGTTTCAGCGATTCTTGCTCCTGCACCATCTACTAAAATTGTTCCATGCTCAAGAATGACATATTTAACCGTTTGATCTAGGTCTGAACCTTTTGCTTTTTCATTTAATTCCACAACGGCACTTTCAATAATTTCACTCATAACTTTTTCCTAAATTGATTAATCTAAAATAAAGCCTTTATCATCAGTTTGGTAAAGGCTTTTGTTTTCCTCTAATAAGAGATTAAAGGTTAGCTATAAAACTTGCCGTCATTTTGGGCAAAGTCACGCAGCTTTTGCGGTGGTTCAAACTGCTTACCGTGTTTAGCGGCCAACACTTCTCCTTTGGCGACGGCAACTTTTGCACCAATAATATCTAAGTAACCAAATGGACCACCAGACCAAGGTATAAAACCCCAACCTAATACAGCACCCACATCACCTTCACGGATATCTTCTAACACGCCATCTTCATAAGCTCTTACCGCTTCAAAACTTTGACTAAGCGCTAACCTGTCTTTCACTTCTTCAAAGTCTGGTTGTTGCTCAGCTAATGGGAACTTTTCATTTAAACCAGACCAGATACCTTGGCGTTTACCTTTTTCGTCATACTCATAAAAGCCAGCTTTAGTTTTCTTGCCATAACGGCCAAGTTCATAAAGATAAGTAGTGACTTCTTCTGTGCCTGTTGTCGGATAAGCGTCACCCATGGCTGCCTGAGTTGCCGTCATGATCCGATAAGCTAGATCAATTGAAGTTTCATCACCTAACTGTAATGGTCCTAAGGGCATGCCCAATTGCTTAGCAGCATTTTCGATTACATTAGGGTTAACCCCTTCCTTTAGCATTCTTGCCCCTTCGTTGGCATATGGAATAATGCAACGGTTGGCGTAGAAGAATCTGGCGTCGTTAACCACAATAGGGGTTTTGCCAATTTGACGAACAAAGTCTAATGCTTTGGCGACCGCTTCTGAGCCAGTATCTTTACCTTTGATAATTTCAACTAACGCCATTTTGTCCACTGGCGAGAAGAAGTGAATACCAATAAAGCGCTCGGCATTGTTACTTGCTTTAGCTAAATCTGAAATAGGTAAAGTTGAGGTATTCGTAGCAAAAATGGCACTATTATCCAATTGAGCTTCGGCTAATTTAGTCGCATTCGCTTTCACTTTCATATCTTCAAATACCGCTTCAACCACTAGGTCACAACCTTGCAAGTTAGAATATTCGGTAGTTGCTGTGATATTGGCTAACAAAGCTTGCTTTTTATCTTCGGTTGAACGGCCACGGGAAATAGCTTTATCTAAAATGTTTGTTGAATAAGCCTTACCTTTTTCTACCGCTTCTTGGTTTTGATCAAGTAATACCACTTCTATGCCAGCTTTAGCTGCAACATAAGCAATACCAGCGCCCATTAAGCCAGCGCCTAATACACCTAGTTTTTTCACTGACATGTCAGGCACATCTTTCGGGCGATTTGCGCCTTTTTCTAATGCTTGTTTATTGATAAACAGTGAACGGATCATGGCTTCTGAAGACGGGTTCATTAACACTTTTGTGAACCAACGCGCTTCAATTTGCAGTGCCGTATCAAAGTCGACCAACCCAGCTTCATACATGACTGACAACATAGCGCTTTGGTTTTGATAAGCACCTTTAGTGTTGAGGTGTACCATAGCCGCAGAGCCAACTGCGTTCATAAAACCTGCTGGGTGGTATGCATTACCACCTGGTAGTTTGAAGCCTTTTTTGTCCCAAGGCTTAACAATGTCTTGAGTAGACGCTTTTTTAACCCAATCTTTGGCTTTGGTTAATAGCTCATCCGCTGGTACCATTTCATCAACGTAACCGGCCTGAACCGCTTTTTTCGCGTCTAACATTTTACCTTGTGACAATAATTGCAACGCATTGATTAAACCAACACGATACAACATACGAATAGTACCGCCACCTCCTGGAAATATACCTACTAAACATTCTGGTAAGCCATATTTCGCGCCTTTACGGTCTGACACAAACACTCTGTGTGTTGATAACGCAAGTTCAATGCCGATACCCGCAGCCGTGCCAGGCAAAGCAGCTACAATTGGCTTGCCACCTGCGTTTGTTTTTGGCTCCATGCCCGCACGTTCAATTTTACGTAGGAGACGGTGAGCTTGCATTGTGGCTTCAAACACGTTTTTAGCGGGTTCAACAGAGCCTGCATCAGCACGAATTGAACCTAATTCGTTTAAGTCCATGCCACCAGCAAAATCTTTTTTTCCTGAAGTAATAACGGCACCTTTAATAGTGTCGTCGGCAATGACTTTATCTATTAGGTCATTTAATTCTTTATAACCTTGCGTGGACATTACGTTCATGCTCGCGCCTGGCACATCCCAGCTAATTACTGCAATACCATCGGCGTCTACTTCTAATTTAAATATACTCATAATCTGGACTCCCTACACTAATTCTATAATTGTTGCTGAGCCCATACCGGCAGCTACACAAAGGGTAGCTAAGCCTGTTTTTTTGCCACTACGTTCGAGTTCATCGATTAAAGTTGAAATCAACATAGCGCCCGTCGCACCTAACGGATGACCCATAGCAATGGCGCCACCGTTGACATTCACTTTGGCATGATCAACGTCAAAGGCTTGCATAAATCGTAAAACCACCGCCGAAAACGCTTCATTAACTTCAAATAAGTCAATGTCTTCAATGCTTAAGCCTGATTCAGCTAAGATTTTTTCTGTCACTGGCACAGGACCTGTTAAGTTAATGGTTGGATCAGAACCGACCTTGGCCATGGCTTTAACTTTGGCACGAGGTGTTAAACCGTTACGCTCACCAAACTCTTTTGAGCCAATTAATATTGCAGCAGAACCATCCACTATGCCTGATGAGTTACCTGCGTGATGAACATGACCAATAGCTGGTAAGTGTGGATATTTTAATAAGGCGACTTGGTCAAAACCTGGCATCACCTCACCTTGCTCTTTAAATGCCGCTTTTAGTCCACCCAATGATTTCATCGTTGTTTGTGGGCGCATAAACTCGTCATGTTCTAACATAGTGATGCCATTAACATCTTTAACCGGTACCACTGAGTTGCTAAAACGCTTTTCTTGCCAAGCGTTGGCAGCACGTTTTTGTGACTCTAGTGCGTATTCATCACACTGCTCACGTGTAAAACCATACTCAGTAGCGATAATGTCAGCCGAAATACCCTGCGGTACAAAATAGGTTTTATGAGCAACACTAGGGTCCACCGCGAAAGCACCACCGTCTGAGCCCATTGGTATACGGCCCATCATTTCGACGCCACCACAAATGTACGCTTCGCCTATGCCTGCTTTTATTTGTGCCGCTCCTAGATTTAGCGCTTCTAAACCTGAGGCGCAAAAGCGGTTGATTGAAATACCAGGGGTTGATTCAGCTAATTCAGAGTTAAGTACTGCGGTACGTGCTAAACACGCCCCTTGTTCACCTACTTGAGTCACGTTGCCCCAAATGACATCAGCAATTTCAGTGGTATCAAAGTCATTACGTGCTTTAATTGTGTTTAACATTTCTGTCGATAAGTGCAATGCGGTAGTCTGATGCAGACTCCCCTCTTTACGACCTTTACCCCGAGGGCTGCGGATCGCATCATAAATATATACATCTTTCATGTTTACTGTTCCTAAAAAGTAGATTTGAATAAAGGTTTTTAAAAAGACTCAACGCTTGGTGACATTACGGTATCTGGACCTGACTGCATGCGTTTTAAGTGCATACGTGTCATAGGTAAATGACGACTGATGTAATGTTGAACTGTGTTGAGTTTTTGTTGGTAAAATTCTGTGTCACCTTCATTTGCCGCTAATTTGTCAGAAGCAGCCTTAGCACTTAAGCCAAGAACATATGAAAGACAAATATGACCCATAAGGTGTAAGAAATCAGAAGAGCCATGTAATGCTGCGTTAGTATCTTTAGCACCATATTGCATGATATAAGCACAGGCATTTTGGTAGTCACTGAGTGCAGACATTAGCGGTTTAGCAACTAAATTAGATAATTGCTCATCGCCTTCTAAGCTATCAGCAAACTCTTTGATCATCATGCCAAACGCCATAGCAGGTTTTCCGCCTTTGGCACCTAATTTACGACCCACTAAATCAAGCGCTTGAACGCCATTAGCACCTTCATACAACATTGTGATACGGACATCACGAACAAACTGTGACATGCCCCACTCTTCAATATAACCATGACCGCCTAATATTTGCTGTGCATTAGTTGCCGACTCGTAACCTTTGTCGGTTACAAACCCCTTTAACACTGGCGTTAATAAAGATAGCAATCCATGTGCGTCTGCATCGCCATTACGGTTAAATTTGTCTTCTAACACGCCACACCACAAGCAGAATGCTCGGGCGCCTTCAACAAAGGCTTTCTGATCCATCAACATACGACGCACATCAGGGTGAACAATAATAGGATCTGCTGGTCCCTCTGGATTCTCAGCCCCCGTTACAGCTCGACCTTGAAGTCGATCTTTAGCGTATTCAACGGCATTTTGATAAGCAACAGAAGCCTGACAATAACCTTGCATGCCTGTACCGATGCGCGCTTCGTTCATCATGGTAAACATAGCTTGCATACCTTTATTTGGCTCTCCAACGAGATAGCCAACTGCGTCATCATAGTTCAAGACACAAGTGGCATTACCATGAATACCCATTTTATGCTCTAGACTACCAACACTGACTTCATTGCGTTCACCAAGTGAACCGTCTGCATTGACTAAGTATTTAGGCACAATAAATAGCGATACGCCTTTAATTCCATCAGGTTCGCCTGGGATCTTTGCTAAGACAAGATGAATAATATTTTCTGTCATTTCATGGTCGCCCGACGAAATGAAGATCTTTGAACCAGATACTTTATATGAACCATCGTCTTGCTGTTCTGCCTTAGTACGCATTAAACCTAAATCGGTACCGCAATGCGCTTCCGTTAAATTCATGGTTCCAGTCCATTCTCCAGATACCATCTTAGGTAGGTAAGTCTGTTTTAATTCGTCGCTAGCGTGGGCGTAAATTGCTTTAGTCGCACCGTGACTTAAGCCCGAGTACATACACAAAGAATGGTTAGCCGAAGCAAATAATTCCGAAATCGAGAGCGCAAAACAAGTAGGTAGATTCTGACCACCAAACTCTTCAGGTTGATCCAATGCAGGCCAACCCCCTTCACAAAGCTCTTGATAAGCCTCAGTAAACCCATCCGGCACTACTACTTTACCTGCTACTAATTTACATCCTTGTTGATCGCCTGATAAGTTAATTGGCGCATATGCATTGGCCGCTAACTTACCAGCTTCTTCTAATATGGCACTTGTTAATTCAGGTTCTAACTCGTCAAAACCAGGAATATCTTGTTCGGTTACTTTTAAAACTTCATGCAATACAAACGAGATATCGTTTAAGGGTGCAGTATATTGGGGCATAAATCCTCCTAAGTAAGTTCTTATAATTCTATTGACACAACCCATGCTATTTGATTTGTTTTGTCATATCAAGATATTTTGTCACAACCTATGCAAATAGTTATTGCCATTTGATTAAAACAATAATAAATTGTAAGGAAACAAATCAGGAATAAAGCAATGAGTGAAAATAAAACCGTTTTAGTTACAGGTGCTTCTTCTGGCCTAGGCGCGCAATTTTGCCGCGCATTATCAGCGCAAGGTTTTACCGTTATAGCAGCAGCTCGAAGACTAGAAAAATTAAAAGCTTTATGTGCAGAAATACATAACACAGGTGGAAAAGCACATGCTTTAGCACTAGATGTTACGGATTTAAACTCTTTTGCCAGCGCGATTGATGAGGCAGAGAAAATGGCTGGCCCTATTCATTGTTTAGTCAATAATGCGGGGAGTTCAATAAGCAAAAAAGCCATTGAAATGACACCAGAAGATTTTGATTTTGTGACTAATTTAAACCTAAAAGGCCCATACTTTTTATGTACCGAGATGGCTCGTCGTTGGATTACCAATGGCATTAAAGGCCGCATTGTTAATATCGGTTCAGTGTCTGATAGAAAAGCCATGCCCGGCCACACAGTATACGGCACTACTAAGTCAGCAATAGCTCGTTTAAGTCAACAATTTGCTCGTGAATGGATTAATAAAGGTATTTGTGTCAATACCTTAGCGCCTGGCTATATTAAAACTGAGCTAAATACTGATTATTTTGACACGCCTCAGGGCCAAGCTTTAGCCAACATGATGCCTCGTAAACGTGTAGGTGTACCAAGCGACTTAGATCAAGCCATTGTTTATCTTTGCCAGCCAAATCAAGATTTTTTAACAGGTCAAACACTGGTACTTGATGATGGTCAGTGTTTATAACACTTTGATTAATTCATGCACCAACCTCGAAAAGCAATGATAAGGATGCCGCAAATGCGCCTACTAAAACTATTTTTAATATTATTCAGTGTGAGTACATTTGCTCAACAAATGCCTGAACGCCCAAACATTCTTCTTGTCATGTTAGACGATGTCGGTTTCATGGGTTTGGGCGTTTATGGTAGTGATGCAAAAACACCTAATATTGATCAAATAGCCCACCAAGGCACACAATTTACCCGTTATTATACCGCGGCTATGTGTGGTCCTAGCCGAGCTATGTTAATGACAGGGCAAGATAGTCACCAAGTAGGTATGGCAACTTTGGTTGAAGCCTTATCTCCTGAAATGAAACAACACCCCAGTTATTCGATGCAATGGGACAAAACTCAACAAACAATCGCCACTCGTTTAAAAAAAAATGACTACCAAACCTTTGTTTCTGGTAAATGGGGAATTGGGCGCACAGGCAAAAACCTGCCCAACGAATTTGGTTTTGAACGCTCATTTGTATTAGATGCCACTGGCGCAAGCAATTACCGAGAAGCCCCCTACATGCCACTTTATAAAGAAGTAAAGTGGTTTGAGGATGGGCAGCGAGTATCCTTACCAGATGATTTCTACTCGTCTAGAGATATCGTTAACAAAATGATCCATTATGTTGACGAAAGTAATAGTGACAAACCTTTTTTCGCTTACCTTTCTCTACAGGCGATACATATTCCTGTTCAAGTACCAAGAGAATATATCGATAAATATAATGGCGTGTTCGACAAAGGCTGGGATAAGTTACGAAAAGAGCGATTACAAAAAGCCATTAACTTAGGCTTAGTACCCAATACCACCCGCTTAAAAGATGTGCCCGAGCTTCACCGTAGTTGGGCTAATTTAAACGAAGAAGAAAAAGCCTATTGGACTCGCATCATGCAGGTTAACGCTGGAATGACAGAAGCTGCCGATCACCATATTGGCCGTTTATTAACGCATTTAGAAAATACGGGGAAGCTTGATAATACCATAGTAGTAATCGCTTCTGATAACGGTGCAGAAGGTGCGGACGTAGGGTTAATTCCTAAGGGCTTTGTCAAGGATACAGGCGTTAAACTATGGATGAAATCACAAGATTGGGATACTGAATTTGATAACTTAGGTCAACCAGGTAGCCTTGTTAGTATTGGCAGAGAATGGGCAACAGTATCCAGTGCGCCATTTGATTTGTACAAATTCAATAGCTCTGAAGGTGGTCAGCGAGTACCGTTAATTATCGCTGGACCTGGCGTTAAAAACTTAGGCCTGATTTCTAGCCGTGCTCATGTCAGTGATATCGTCCCCACCTTGCTAGAACAAGCGGGCATTGCTTACCAGCCAGATGAATTTTACGGTCGTAGTTTATCGTCCACCTTAACAGGAGAAATTAGTGATGTTTGGGGTAATGATAGTTTTGCCTTTGAAGCCAGTGGCAACGCCTCAGTTTATCGTGGCAAATGGAAAGCTGTATTGATCAAAGAACCCTTTGGAGATGAAACTTGGCATTTATATGATGTTGTTAATGATCCTGGTGAAACCACCGACCTTAGTAATAAACACCCGGTTATTTTCCAACAACTACTTAATGACTATCAGGCTTATAGCAATCAGGTAGGCATAATCCCTTTGGTAAAAGGCGAACACGCCATAAAACAAGTGGCCAAAAACGCAACACAAAGAATTTTAATAAAAATATTTCCGCCAATAGCCATTATATTATTGCTAATTATCGGTGTAGTTTTACTGAAAAGAAAAAGAAGTAACCCGCAAAGTAAAAACAGATAAGGAGACTACATGAATTCACCTAGACTACCATCTCAAGTAACATTATTAGAACAAAAGTTACAACAACAAAGCAAAACTTTAGCTAAGGGCCAAGAAGATCATTACCGCATTTGGCAAGGTCAATGTTCACCTTATTCCTATAAGGTCATGACTTATATGAATTACAAAAGTATTCCCTATAAACGGGTTAATGCCAATATGGCCGAGTTGGAGTGGGGGAAGCAAGTGGCGGGACAATCCATTGTTCCTATCTTGCTTACTCCTGATGAACAAGTGATGCAAGACTCCACCCCCATCATTGAGTACTTTGAAAAAGAGTTCCCAGAAAAAAGTACAGTTCCAGAAAATAATAAACTTGCCTTTATTATGTGGTTAATCGAAGATTTCTCTGACGAGTATATGCCGCGCATGCAAATGCATACCCGTTGGGGCAATGAACAAAACCGTCACACCATTAGTCATAAAATTTCGCGTAACATATTGTATGGTATACCAGGCATGCAAGTTAAAGATCTTGCCCCAGTCATACTTAATCGCCAGTCAACTTTTAATATTCACTTGGGTTTGGAAAGCGATGAAGCGAAAGCTAATATGGATCAGCAAGTGCTCGATTTATTAGCAATATTGGAACAGCACTTTGAACAACATCAGTTTTTATTAGGTTTTAAACCTTCTGTGGCTGACTTTGCTCTGTTCGGCCCATTAAAAATTCATCTGTATGATGATCCTCAAAGTAATCAAATACTCGAAACCCAAGCACCAAATACAGTGGAGTGGTTGCATACCATAATGGAATTGGGTGATACCCGAGGCTGCGTGGGTCAAACTGAATTTGGCGACTGGATAGACTTAAATAACGGTTGCCCAGAAAGCTTAACCGCCCTACTAAGTTTTATTGCGCGAACCTATATCCCGTTAGGCAATGCCACTGCTGCTGCCGCAAACACCAAAGAAAAAACCTTTGAAGCTAATATTTACGGGGTTAGCGCTACATTCTCTACCCATCAATATCGTGCATGGGCGTTTGAGCAACTGCAACTGCGTTATCGACGTTTATCCGATAGTGAACAAACCGAATTACTGCCTTTATTAAATGAAACGGACGTTATGCCCAGTTTAATGGAAAATGGCATTCTTCACAGTACGTTATTTGATGGCTTTACCCCTCCGTTTATAAAAGACGGTATTCCAGATGCCAGAATTAAATATTTAAAAGAGCATGGTAAAAAACTAAAACAAGTTTAGGGCGTGTTATTCTCTCAATATAAAATATTTTTTAAGCAATAAAAAACGCGTCTTAGCTAAAGACGCGTTTTTCTATTTTAATAATAACGTATTCTTCATCTCACGCCATCACACTTAAAGCATCTGTTGTAGTACAAGGTGTGTCCACAGAAGCTTTAGGTAACTTACGATCAAACTTAGCGTTTTGATAGTAACTCGGTAATTTTATGAGCAGCTTCTAAACCTGAATTTTGGTTTTGCCCTGTCACAAAACGTTGTTCATCATCAACAACAACCAGTGTCGCAAAAAAATCTATAAAAGCGGTATTACTTTCAAACACTGCTCCTACTTTGCGTAGCTCAGTTTCTGGATGCAGCGGTGTTACTTCAATACCCAGCTCTTTGATTTGCTTATCTGTTACACCCGTCATTTTACGACCTGCAATCAAGATCTCGCCTTGCTTATCTTTCGCGTTAATCAAACCAAGTAAACCATGACAAACCGCACCTATAATGGGTTGATTTTCGCTATAAAAAGCTTCTGATATTTTCTCAGCTAACTCAGGAGACTGTCCTAAATCATAAGCAGCTCCCCAGCCACCAGAGATAAACACAGTATCATATTGGCTAATATCAACATCCTTGATAGCAATAGAGTTTTTTACTTTGGCTTTAAATATTTCATCTTTCAGAAAACGTTTATCTTCAGGCGAAATAACTGCGAAACCATATGATTGAGGATCTATAGGGATCTCTCCACCTTTAATACTGGCAACGTCAACACTCATACCGGCGTCTGAAAACACGTAATATGGATGCGTCATTTCAGAGGTAAATACTCCTGTAGCATCACCTTCTGACTCTCCAGGCATAGCTAACACACTGTGACTTGTCGTAATTATTAGCGCTTTTTTCTCTTTAACCTGAAAGGTTTGCCCTTTGTACTCAGGATGCACCCCGAGGTTATGTAACACCGTAGGTAAACCAAGCCGTAAAACCACCGCAAATGCCACTACACCTATTAACACTTTCATCCACAATTTCATATTAACCACCGTATAAGTTCAAAATTATAAGCAAGCATTCATCATCCTAAGACATAGACTTACCTACTGCTTAAATATAATTTTTACATTATGGCACTACCTATGTCAATATAATTCGTGCGTAACTAAGAGAACCATTGAGGCATTGAATCCTATCTACAAGCCAAAGTGACAGTCATATAAGCCTTTAGGGGTTTAGTTAAACTAGCCACCAATCTCTAGGTTACACCTAATAATGCCCATTTTCAGCGTTCAAAATAAGTAAATATCAGCAGATAGTTAATGCCCTTGGGATACAGAAGTTTAAATTAAAGTTAAAGCTCTATGGCGCAAAGTGCCCCACAGTGAGATAGAAACCTAAATTTATCTCCACACCTATTGCCACTTTTGACAATATTTCTTACTATCAAATTAATAATAAAAACCAATAAGGAAAAATTTCAATGAACAAAGGTCAATTAGTGGACAAAATTGCTGAAGGTGCAGATATCACAAAAGCTTCTGCCGGTCGTGCATTAGATAGTTTAATAGGTGCTGTTTCAGCTGTATTAGCTGATGGTGGGGATGTTGCTCTTGTCGGTTTTGGTACCTTTAAAGTCTCGGCTCGTGCTGCCCGTAAAGGTCGTAACCCGCAAACTGGCGCAGAAATTCAAATCGCGGCATCTAATGCTCCAGGGTTTAAAGCTGGTAAAGCATTAAAAGAAGCTTGTAATTAAAGTTTCGCTTTTAAACATTTCTTATTTCAACATACTCATTATATTCTTCGCTACATCCACCGACATATAGTCGGTGGATGTAGGACCGTTTATCAAATTACTCACCCGTTTTTATTGACCTCAAGACCAGCCTAATAAGAGTAAGTGAAAACAGGTAAATTTTAAGTGACTTTTTAAGTGACTCAAGCCAGATATTTCTATAAGCAACACTCAAAATATAAAGCAATTACATCGACAGCACATTCTTTATTTCGCTTCTAATTTTATTTGGTAATTTTTCAGGTATCTTATCGTTAAATTTGACCATATTATCATCAAAATCTCGATATCTTTCTTTGTAAAAATTAATGGCTTCTGGAGTTAGATTAGAAAGTAGATTTTCAAAATGGTTTATAAAAGGGTAAAAGCATTCATCAATGATTTTATTTGTCTGTTGTTTTATAGAATCACGCTTATCTTCAGCTTTTTTTATTTCTGCATGAGTATCTTCTTTTTCTTTTTGTAAATTTTTTTGTTCAATAAGAAGGTTTACTTTCTCACTTTTTATTTCTTTTAGTGCAACAGTATTATTTTCATCGGCCACTATTATTTTTGCACGTTCTACTTCAACTTTAGCTTTCAATTTGCGTTCTCTATTGGTCAGCTTTTCATTCTCATTTTTAATTTCATTTAGTGCAATACTATTATTTTCAATCGCCTTTATTATTTTTGCAGTTTCCACTTCAACTTTAGCCTCCAATTTTAGCTCTCTAATGGTCAGCTTTTCATTCTCATTTTTACTTCTCTTTTTTAAAACAACAACATATTTTTTAAGTTCGTTTTTCTGTTCTATTACATTGTCTGTCTTTAACTTCAGTTCGTCTGTTTTAGCTCTTAGTACTTTCATCGGTACATGTGTATCCTTCGAACCTTTCACACCACGCTTCAAACCAAGCTTCTTTACACTGATTGCATACTCTGTTTGCATTCTAGTTAGACTTTCCTTTGTGAAAATATGATTAGCACAAAGTGACATAGACTCATAAGCATCTCCTAGCTCATTAACCTTCTTTTGAGCTTTATTTTGTCGCTTTCTTTTGGCTTTCATCTTAATGGGTAAAATTATACAATGCATATGAGGAGATTTTTCATCGTAATGAGTTGATATTTGAACAACATTATCTCCGAATTCTTTCATTAACCATTGTTTACTTGCTCTTTCCCATTCATCGATTTTTTCGGCGGTATTTTCTTTATAAAACTCAGGAGAAGCAGTTAATAAAATCTCCATAGCTAAAAAACCGAATTTTTTTGTATTCTTAAATCAGGATATTCTTTAAGTTTTGCTCTGACTAACTGTGGAATTGTTTTATCACTACCGTCATGGGTCCAGTGAATATTTTCAATACCTTCTTGTGCATTAGGTACATCCATCTCACGATAATTATGTTTATGAACAATGTATAAAGTATGTTGATGTAACTTTGTAACACGAAGAATTGCAAACAGTTTCTTTGATTCAGACATGACTATTCCTTGTCTATTTTGTTAGTCACTTCCTGTGACTTAATATGCCTTAAATGGCGGTACTATTCTTTTAGAACATAGTATGTGTGCTTTAAAAGCATATACCATATTTTAACATAATATTCTTGCTGTTCTTAAATATTTTATGATTAGTATTAGATAAGCTAGAGCTAGCAGTCATACACATTTCCTGATTACGATAATTTTGAGTAATGATCCAAAATATAAATTTCCTTCATAGTGGTCAATCGTTCAAAGCTGACCTTTGGATTGGATACAGCCTATTGCTAGCTGTTAAAATCTATATTGACGAGGATGTGTCAATTCTCAGATCAATAAATTACTGATAGTAATTATAGTTAATTAGACATCTGACATGGTCTAATTGATTCGACTACCCCAGTTAAGACATAATTGACTTAACTGGAGAGACAAATGAAAAACCGTAAAACTTATTCAAAAGAATTCAAATTAGATGCAATCGCCCTCGTTAGG